>JAEEGJ010014765.1_pt1 | contig 18426 bp, 16 predicted proteins | sample 8958761 | NCBI WGS metagenome assembly JAEEGJ01 (sample SAMN16246546, study PRJNA631951) | gut metagenome | biome: gut microbiome; feature: rumen; material: RS-attached | host: Bos | place: Iran: Karaj | collected 2018-10
AAAAATGCCCCTCTCGCTGGAGGGGCTGAAATACCTTTGTTAACTTAAACTTATACTAATGTTAACCATAAATTTAATACTATGAAAACACATTTATATGTGAGTGCGCATCTATCACGATGGGCTAATGTTAAATCTGACTATGATATACTCATATCTTTAACCCTAACTGGAGAATGGAATATACCAATCCCATGTCGGATATATCTTCTATTGAACTCTTATTTGGGCGTCGCTTTCCCTAGTGTTCGATTCTTAATTAACTGGGTGCAAAGATAAGCGTTTTTTTTAAATTGCCAAAAAGAATCATCTGTCTCGCAGTTTTTTATTGTATGGATAGTCAATAATCTTGTTTATAATAGATAATTACTGGAATTCGGTCACATTTTTATGAGAATCTTTGGCGATTTGAGGGATATTCGCTATCTTTGCAGAAACAAACTATAAATGGTAAGCTATGGATAAGGAAAACGAATATGAAGATGTGGTGCTATCCGTAGAGGTAGACGAAGATGTGATTGATAAGGTCAGAACTGGTGAAATCACACAGATTGCCTTAAATATCATAGATGATAATTACCAACAGATACTCGAAAACAAGGATGGTAACTTGGTACTGGTAGTAGATAAGTTACCTGATACTTTTCATGGATGCTATTATTATAATAACGGCGAATTCCCATATGCCATCAAGAACAGTCTTGAGTTCTTGTTGCTCTACAATGGCGATAACCACAATATTGTGAAAATCATCGGTATCACTACAGAGCCAGTCACCCGTTTCCGTTTCCAAGGTTCTGGTGAACCCAGCATTGAAGACCCCGAGGGCGACAGCTGCATCTGGGAGATTCAGTTTGAAGTCGTGCCTATACTTGCCGAGCCTCGTCATTATCTGATGCGCTGGAACCCCACAATCAGTTCTTTCAAAGATAAGGATTATATTGATTGTGTCAACAATATGGATCACGGAATGTTCCGTATGAACTGGAGTATCTATGACTGGCAAGAGGCTCGGCGTGGAGATTTCTTCTATATGATGCGTACTGGCGATGATAAGGCAGGCATCGTCTTTTCAGGACAGTTCATCACAGATCCATACCCCAGCGACGACTGGGCAGGCTCTAACAGACGCCGTATGTATGTTGATATGGTGTGTTTGAATGCTTCGGAAGATTCAAGTCCCCTTATTACGGTTGAAAAGCTCCAGGAGTCCATTCCATCGATCGAATGGGAAAAAGGGCACTCAGGAGAACTCCTTTCCGATGAAACCACCGACATAATAGCCAAGCTTCTGGAAGAAGTATGATTTTAAAACCGCCCTATAAAGGTTGCGGAACTTAATGAATAAAAGTTCGTGTAAAATGTATAACATAAAAATATAATTCAAATGAGAAAGCTTATTCTTTTGTTAGTATGTGTTTTTTCTCTACAGTCAATTGCTCAGGTTAAGACTGTAAAGGTGGTTTTGAGGAACAATGTTACTCTAGAGGGTGAAATGGTGGAATTCGATCCTCTGGATCATATAACTATTATGATTGCTGGAGCAGAAACTAAGATACAGATGGCCGATATTGCTTATATAAAAAACAACGAAGAGGAATCTAATGCATCTGCAAATCCCGTAGTCATACGTGATAGGGTGACGGTAAGAGATGACTTAGTAGACTTCAAAGGATTTCTGCTGGCAAAGGGGAATAGAGTGTATGTTTATTCTGAGGATAGTGATTACGAGAAAGCTGCAGCAGCAGAACTTAAAAAACTTTTAGAGAAAGATGGTTTTTGGACTGTAGTAGATCATATGCAACAAGCTCATTTCACGATTAGTTATTTCGTTTACCTGACAGGCAGAGACAAAGCCACGCTGTCTGTAAGCTCATGGAGAACTGGTACCACAAAAATCCTGAATCAATATACTTCAAATGAGTATGTCAAAGATAACATCGAAGTGGTACGCAAATTTTACAAAAACGATGTAATTCCATTACAAAAGAAAATCGAAAATAACAAGTTATCCAAGCGAATGACAGAAGACTTCACGATAAAATAAAGGAATCGGGACTCGCAATCACTGCGGGCCCCGAACTTGTTTTCATTACTAACAATAACTCAGAAACTATTCATTCAAAATGGAAATAACAAACAACTAACTAAAACCAAACTTATGCGCTTATGAATCAAAAATCTGATGCAAAGGTAAGGGGATTTGCGGCTGATTCCAAATAATCTGTCGCTTTCTTCTTCAACTTGTTGCGACTGATTGCCTGTTATGCGACAAACAGACGATAATTCTTGTATTTTTGTCGCATTTTCTAAGTAAACCTTTGGCGGTTTGGGTAAAATGCGCTATCTTTGCATTCAATAAAAAAACTCCCACGGCAGTCGCGGGAGTAGAACTTCGGCTTAAAAGCCTTGTTGTGAAAAGTCTTTCACTTGTATCTGGGTGCAAAATTAAGAATTAAAAACGATAAAACCAAATATTCTACTCAAAAAATGAAGGAAAAAGTTGTAGGCATCGATTTAGGAACTGGCTCGCTGGGAATACTTCTCAGGAATCTGGAACTTGGCGATAATATCATAGACCAATTGGAATGGTTTTCTGTGACAACCTTTAATGCTGGTACAGGCATGAGTCAGACTGGCGAGTATACGCTGGCATCAGATCGTAGGTCACATGTTCAAAGTCGTAGACTAAAGGAGCATAGCCGATGGAAGCGTTGGGCTACATTGGCTCTCTTGATAAAATATGATATGTGTCCCATGAAACAAGAATCATTGGAAAAATGGAGCATCTATGATAAAAATCGGCATCTGAAACGTGAATACCCCGTTGATGATCTACCCTTTGCCCAATGGATAAGATTAGATTTCAATGGTGATGGGCAGCCTGATTATTCAAGCCCATTCCAGTTGCGCAGGGAATTGGTGGAAAAACAGCTTGACTTTACTCAAACAGAGAACAAATATAAACTAGGCCGTGCTATTTATCACATTGCTGTTCATCGAGGTTTCAAAAGCAGTAAGGGTGAGACATTAGCAGAAATGGAAGATGACAATAAGAATGCCGAGATCAATACAGATGACCTGGAAGGTGCTATGAAGAAGTCTGAGGAGAAAAAATCCAAAGACTTGACTGAATACATGGAGTCTCATCAACTGAAGACCGTTGGTCAGGCTTTTGCCTATTTGGAAGATGATGGTATTAGAATACGTAACAGCAGATTTCAGGCTGTGCGCTCTCAGAATGTGGAGGAAATAGACGAGTATTTCAAGTTTCAAGAGGGACTAAGGGGGTATGAAGATCTTCACAAACGCCTTATCAGTACTAAGAAAGGCGAAGGGACATTATTCTACAAGTTGCCTCTTCGTTCACAAAAAGGCCACATTGGAAAGTGTATCTTTGAGAAGAACAAACGTCGTTGTCCCATTTCCCATCCAGAATTTGAGAAGTATCGCGCATGGACTTTCATCAATAATATACGCTATAAAACCTCTCCTGATGACTTATGGAAGGAATTGCCAGTTGATTTAAAGCACAACCTCTATCAGGAAGTGTTTGTTTCAAAGGTAAGAAAGGATTTCCGTTTTGAAGTGATTCGCAAGTTCTTGGAGAAACAACTTGGCTTGTCGTTTGAGAACTCAGAGAAGGCAAAGACCATCAACTATAAGGATGGCACACTAGTGGCAGGTTGTCCAGTGACTGCACGCTTGCAGAATATCGTTGCTCTGTTTGATACTGACCTCGACCACTTCGAGCAGAAGGGTGTCAAAACGCGCGATACCCATACTAAGAGAGCAGAAAAGGATAAGCATACAGTGGTATATCATGCAATGGACTTGTGGAATGTCTGTTTCGATGCCGATGAGAAAGAAGACGTGAAAGCCTTTGCTCACAATTCACTAGGCTGGGATGACAATGCGACAGACAAACTATGCAAGTTGTGGGCAGCTATTGATCAAGGTTATACAACACTTAGCCTGAAAGCTATCAGAAACATCAATCGTATGCTTGTCTATGGTCTAAAAGCCTCTGATGCCGTATTTCTTGCCAAGATACCTGATATCACGGGTATGTCAGAAGATGGTATTAGGAATCTTATTGATTTGTATTTTGGACGAGTCAAAGGACAAGTAGATAAAGAGGTACGGGCTTGTCGAATTGCTAATATTTTGATAGCCAACTACAAATCAACGCCAGATAAATATCGCTTTGCCGATCATAACTTCGACTACCAATTAAGTAAAGATGACAAGCAATCCGCTATAAAGTGCATCGTAGATAATGACAGGGACTTTTCTCTACTTGATGCAACAGAGCAGCAAGAAATGATAGATCGTGTGATGAATCTATATCAGTCTTTCTTTGCTGATATTCACAGGGATTTTGTGAAAGCGCCTCGAATGGTTGACTCCCTGAAAGAAGAACTGAGCAAGAGATATGCAGATATAGATGACGGTAAATGGGAAAAGTTGTACCATCCTTCTTTACTTTCAGATTTCCCACGTGACAAGGAAAACGCAAACCATCTTGGCAGTCCCAATATTGGTGCTATCCGTAATCCTACCGTTCTGCGTACCTTGAACGTGCTCAGAAGTGTCATCAATAAAATGATAGGTGAAGGACTTATTGATCCTCAGGAAACCCGCCTTGTTGTTGAAACTACAAGAGTGAATAATGACATCAATAAACGTTGGGTCATCCATAAGTATAATGAGGAACGTCGCGATGAGAACAAAGCCATCGAAAAGATCCTTCAAGAGTTCTATCCGGATAAAGTTATTAATGAAACAGATGTTGATGCAGCCCGCTACGTGCTTGAACAATCAGGAGAAGATTTGTATGGTGACGATACCAGATACCAGCATCAGATTAAGAAATACAAATTATGGTTGGAACAAGGCTGCCAATGTCTATATACGGGCAGAATCATTAACCTTTCGAACTTGCTGAATGGTGATATGTTCGATGCTGAGCATACAGTACCAAGAAGTATCTCCTTCGACAGTTCTGACAAGAACCTGACTTTGTGCGATTCTTATTATAATCGTCATGTTAAGAAGAATATGATTCCTTCGCAATTGCCTAATTATGAACATGATGTTGTGATTGAAGGACATACATATACAGCCATCAAACCCAGACTTGAAAAGTGGGAAGAGAAGGTGGAACGTCTGAGTAAAAACGTCCTCTTTTGGAAGAATAAGGCACGCCGAGCCCAAACAGAAAGTTATAAGAATACATGTATACGTCAGAAGTTGCTTTGGCAAATGGAGTACGACTATTGGCGCAGTAAGCTCGACAGGTTTAAGATGAAACCCAGTGACCTGACTGATGGCTTCAGAAACAGCCAACTGGTAGATACTGGCATCATTACTAAATATGCCCTGCTGTATCTTAAAACAATATTCAGGAGTGTTGACGTTCAGAATGGCCAATCCACATCAGCATTCCGAAAGATATTTGGCATTCCCGAGAAAGACCGATCTACGCATTATCATCATGCCGTTGATGCTGCTATCCTGTCGATGATACCATCATCTGCACAACGAAGCAGGATGTTGAAACTATTCTATGAGATTGACGAAGTAAAACGTGGAGGTCATGATTATTCTGGCTTACAATACCAATTAAACAAGGAGATTGAAAGTTGTGGCATAGGAAACGGTGTTGCTGACGTGGATCAGTATATTGAGAGTCACGTTTTCGCAGACTACTACAAGCAAGACCGCACATTGCAGAGTACCAGTAGCATCAGGGGTAAACTCCACGCTGAAACCTTCTTGGGTGCTATTACCCAGTGGAATAGTGAAGAAAAGAAGTATGTTAAGCGAGTGGAATTGAAGTTCAAGAAGTCATCGCTCGACTCAGGCTTCAAGAACTGGGAAGACTTGGAGAACGCCATTGTCAACAAACAACTGGTGTCGATGATGAAGTCGCAATTCCCAGAAGGGACTACCTTCCAAGAGGCTTGTGAACAGGGCATCTATATGCTGAACAAGAAAGGCGAAAAGGTTAACAAAATCCGTCATATCCGTATAGAGGTAAAGGAGAAACATCCTTTGGCTATTAAAAAGCATACATACTTATCTGCAAAAGACTATAAGCAGTATTACTATGCAGGAATGGGTGACCTTTATGTGATGTGTGAATATCAGAATCAGCAGGAAAAAGCATATCAGATATATAGTTTGTTCTCTATTGCCGAAAACAGAAAATACGGAGTTGAGGATATTCCGTCATCGATTGTTGGTAAGAAAGGAAACCGCTTGACTCTCAGCAGAGTGATTAAGCCTGGCGATATGGTATTGATTTACAAAGATTCGCCAGATGAACTATACGATTTGGACACGACTGCATTATCAAAACGTCTATATAGGGTTCCTAATGGTGCCTTTGAAAGCGATGGGCGCATCAGCCTATGCCATCACTTGTGTGCAAACCAAGCCAAGGGCCAGTCTATCAAGGATTACGATAATCTCCCTCCGAATATCCGTTGTGGTGCTTCGACAATAAAATTCCTTCAAAAAGATGTAGACTTTACTTTTGAGAAGGGCAAAATAATATTTAAACGTTCTTAGAAATAGAAGGGGTAATCCTGAGTTATTCAGGACTACCCCTTTAGCATAAACTCGTTTTTTCTTTTCCTAAATTGCTTTGTAATGCATTCATTTCCAATCGAATATTCAATTCGTGATGTTTATGCTATTACATAGATACAAGTTTGAAAGCAATTCACAACTTATCGTCGCCAGTCACGATGTTGCCCTTGATGTTTATGCTATTACATAGATACAAGTTTGAAAGCAATTCACAACTGACAAGGATGTTCTGCTGCAGGCCATCGAGATGTTTATGCTATTACATAGATACAAGTTTGAAAGCAATTCACAACGTTGCCGATGAGTGTACTGTCGACGCCCCGATGTTTATGCTATTACATAGATACAAGTTTGAAAGCAATTCACAACTGGGCGTGGAGTGGCCTACAATAGTGGTCAGATGTTTATGCTATTACATAGATACAAGTTTGAAAGCAATTCACAACCAGCATGGCTTCCTCGGCCCTCGTCTTGCGATGTTTATGCTATTACATAGATACAAGTCTGAAAGCAATTCACAACCTCCGATGCGCAGCAAAGGCTGTCAGTCCGGATGTTAATGCCAATCATTAGATACAAGTCTGAAAGCAATTCACAACCCGCATCGACTTCAAGAGTCAGACTGGTCAGATGTTAATGCCAATCATTAGATACAAGTCTGAAAGCAATTCACAACCACGTGAAGGGCGGTCTGCGGTTCTCCACGATGTTAATGCCAATCATTAGATACAAGTCTGAAAGCAATTAAGGAAGTCAAAGAACGTCGCTGCAAAGATAAGCATTATATTTGGATTAACAAAATTCTCGTAATTTTTTATAAACAAAAGTTTCATAAAAGAAGAATAAAATAACTCGAAACGTTAGAATGAAAAGAAAAAAAGGAAATACAATATAGGACATTATGCGACATTTTAACCCGAGTAAAGATTTTAAAAGGAAAAACAACACTTTATTTTAGGTATGTATGCATTATTTTACTATATTTGCAAACAAATAAAAAAGTATGTATAGAGTTATCTTATCAATTAATCATTTTAAAAATAATCTTTTATATGACAACTGAGGAAGTAATTAAAAGCCTTTTTCAAGGAGAACCAGGAGTAGACGACAGAAAGTATGGTTTTAAACATATTCAAAAAGAATATCGTTGGATGTCTCCTGGTTGGATTGATAAATTAATCCAAGAAGAAAGTAATCAGGATGTATCTGATTATGTGTCATGGATGTTGCAAGACTTAACAACCCCTGAAAAATCTAGATTAGAAAGTTCAACAGAATCTTTTGATTCAATTGAAGGATATGTATGTAATAGACTTGTAGCTAATAGAATTGCGTTCAAAGATGACAAAGTCTATTATTGGCTATTAAAATCAATTGATTTCTTTGCTCAACATGATGCTTTCGAGTTATGTTATAATATTCAAAGAGCCATTGAGATTATTAAAGAGAAAGAATCTGCGATTAAAAATGCGCCGATAGAATTAGGTGAGGATGGACTTCCGTTTTAAAATTATCAGATAAATCCAAGCACATCCTTTTGAAGATTTATTATGGAGAATGAATTAGAAAGAACTTCAAAAGTTAAATTTTTGCTTGAAAGTATAATGAAAAAAATTGCCAATATCCAACATCCAGTTTTGGGAATTGGTGTAAATCTTTATTTTGATTACCAAAATCTAGTTCAATATAATAATGTTGTAGATTTCCTTCAGAAGTTAAAGGAACGTTTAGAATGGTTAAATGAGATTGTTCTTGGAAAGTTATTTGTGGAAGAACCAGTAATAAAGAGAGACTTAATGCAAACAATTCAGATTGCAAAAGACGAAATGGTTTCCGAGAAAAGAGATTTATATGCATCTTATGTTACTGCATGTTGTCATCCAGAAAATAAAGATTGGTCTCGAAAGCAAATCTATCTGCGAAAAATAGAACAACTTGACTATTTAGGAATAGGGATCCTCAAAGTCTTAGAAAAACCTTCCAATGAAGGTAGTATCGTAAAAGCTATAAGTATGGATAGCCCTTTATCTGACAAAGAGGATGTTTTGGCACAGTTGTGGGATTTGGAATCTTTAGGATTAGCAGAGAGAATTAGTGCAAAAGATTATTATGAGACTCAAAGGAGAGGCGGAAATCGAATGCCCAGAAATTCAGAGAATATAATTATTTATAAAAGGACAAAGCTAGGCGATGGTCTTTATAATTTTATAATTAAAGGGATTCCAAATGTGTAGAAATGTAATACGACAATTTGAAAGCTACTGGAGAAGTAACCTATAGTTGCAAAGTGTCACACTTGCGGGCCTTTTTTATGGAAATACTTACAACTTTGCGAAAATCTTCTATCTTTGAGCTACGCTCGATACTCTCGCTTGAAAAAACTTAAATATAATTTGGATTTTTACTCGCTTATTCGTATCTTTGCACTCAGAAAATGAAAAATGTGCAGGTTGCGACCTGCAGGTACGATATAGTTGTGTATCCAACAGCATTTCCGAAGTAACGTAACGCTCAAATAATTTGTTTCAGGGAAGAAGGCTGCCAGGGTTCACGACCTCTTTGGGGCGTGGGCATTGGTGTTTTCAATATCCTGAAACAGGCTTTGAGCGGCCTCGTTACTATTTGAGGACATACCTCCACGCTCTTCTTTTGATAACACATTATTTATAATATAAGAAAGGAGGGCCTATGTATACTAATGTTTATCGAAGTTTAAAGTGGATCATCGAGAAATTCATGGAGAAGAAATCTCTTACCATGAAGGATTTTAATGAACTCTGGGTAGAAGAGGAAGAATTAAGTGGTGGTTTGGAAATGGGGAGAAAGACATTCTATAACTACCGACAAGCTCTCAAAGACAAGTTCGGGATTGATATTTGCATGAAAGGAGAAGGCTATGCCTATTACCTGAAGAATCCGGAAATCATCAGGGATAACAGTCTCATGAACTTCATGCTTAACACATTGGCGATGGATGAGAAGCTGATAGGCTGTAAATCGCTGATGAATCGTATTGTTCTTGAATCCATTCCTTCAGGAGGTGAGAAACTGGAACGTGTCACTGATGCTATGCTTAAAGCCAATAAGTTCGGATTTGAATATATCAGGTATGGTTCTTCGGAACAAAAAGAGCATATCGCGGATATCTATGGTCTTGTGCTGTATAACCAAAGATGGTATATCCTGGCTGGTTTTGGTGAAGAAAAGAAATACACATTTGCACTTGACAGAATGCAAAGGACATGGATAACTTCTGAGAAATCACTGATTGATCCTGCATTTGATGCCGTCGCCTACTTTGATGAATTCTATGGCATCTATAACAGTGGCAGGGATATTATGAAAATCGTCATCAGGGCTTTTGGGGATGAAAGTTATTATTTGCGGGATTTACCTGTCCATGATAGCCAGAGAGAAATAGGCAGCGGGGGCGATTATACGGACTTCATGATAGAATTAAGACCGAATAAGGAACTTATCAGTTATCTGCTTTCAAGAAAGAATAGGCTGAAAGTGCTATCTCCAGATTGCATTATTGATGAGATGAAAGAGGCTATAGGGGGAATGTCGGCACTTTATAGCTAATTTTACCAGATTTTAATGATTTTATAAAAAGGTGGGCAAACATTTTACCCACCTTGCGGTTACCTTTGGAGCCGATATCTAAGATATCAGAACAATTATGTATAATTTAAAAATTAGATTGTATGAACAAAACAATGAATCCTGATCCTATCGAAGGGATTTTGCAGCAGGGCGTAGAAATGAATGAATTCAGAAACGCTCTGCTGCAGATGAAGAAAGTGAAAAAGCGAAAGAAGGGCATGAAAGTGGCAGAGGGGGTCAAATACCCGAAACACTTAACAAAGAAATTACTGAAAGTATGCGGCTTTAAATGGCAATCACCTCCTAAGATCATCATCAAGATAGAAAACCATTTCCACTCGAATGTGGATAATGTCCATCAATAAGACTCTTAAAAACTAATTAATCAACCATAAACTCTGAACCTAAATATAATAATGTATAACAAAAACTTAAAAATCAATATGGAAGAAATAAATAAAGATAAGACCGGAAATAATATTCAGAACTATTTCTATGGTAATGTAAAAACTGTCGTATATGGAGATTGCCATATCCATGAGGGTGTATGCACTCCAGATAAGAAGAAGGTGACGGACGAGCAGATTAGTAATGCTATCATCTCTATTACTGGAGAAGAGAAGCCTCTGAATGAGAAACAGCTGTTTCTTGGTGTTATTTGTGTGCTGCTGAGTAAGTATGGCTGGAGTGGTAATTGGTCTGCCTGTTGCTCGCGGATAAATAAACTCCCGATGAAGGATCGCTTCGAGAAAGAATGTGATTATAATAGCATCAAGATACTGACAGCCTTCAAATTTGCCAGTATAGATTATAAAGACTGGAGCAGCTATGAGCCAACCAGCAGTGAACGTACTATCTTTAAGAAATGTAAGGCTGTGGCTGATGCCTTTGATGATGCTCTCAGCCTTCCTATAGAGTAGATTTCAGAGAAGTCATTTACTTCTCATTTACTTTTCACTACCTTTCCATTTACCTCAAATGGGAAGGTTTTTTTTATGCTTACCTTCGCACCAGAATTTTAAACATTAACAATTAAAAGGTCGCCTTGAAGGGGGCGACGTAAAACAAAACTTCAAAGATGAAGAGAAGAAATTTTTCAACGGTGCGAAAGATGACAAGAGGTGTGAGAATGATACACCAAGACCTGCTTACGGAACATCCGCTTGATCCCGTGGCTGAGCGTATCCTGGATTGTATGCGTGGCAGGATCAGTCCTGCGCTGCAAGGTCATTTCATGCAGCTGCTGCGTAGCTTCGATGAGGATATGCAGATTGAGATGGCGGATGATCTGCTGGACTTTTCGAGTGACCATATCGCACACACGACGGGTGTGATCTCAGCAGATGTGATTCTAGACCTTGGGTATAAGATGATTGCCTATGAGCACAATATCCTGAAGAAAAATGAACGCAGTAGAATTATTAATAAGGTTCGCGTATGAGCACACAGATTCTGACAAAGGAGATGATGAATGATGGACAGCACATCACATCAATAGAGATTGCAACGCTTATTGGGAAACCTCACAACGATTTGATGAAAGCCATTAGAAAGATGGAGCCTGCATGGGAGCAGGAACATCAGGGAAAATTTTCCCAGATGTTTGTCAAGGAGGATTTACCCCATGGTGGATACAGAATGAGACCTTGCTTCTTGCTGAACAAAATGGAGTCGCTCTTTATTGCTACCAAGTTTAATGATGTGGCTCGTGCCAAGTTGGTGCTCAGATGGGCTGAACTGGAGAGTAAGAACCTCTCAAAAAACTTCTCACAAAAAGAAGGTGTCAAATTGCTGGAGACTGAAAGTGAAATCATAAAACGCAGCGATGAGATTATGAAAGAGAAGATCTCTCTGGAGAATGAAGATGCAGTTGGTTGCTTCACGATGTCGCAAGTGGCTCGCAGTCTGAGAATGAAGTATGAAGACCTCTGCAAATTACTGAAGTCTCATCAGATTATCACTGAGGAGCGCCCCTACGAACTGCTGCCTCCGTATAATGCCATGGGGTTTGAGGCTTATCGTTATCATGAAGGGTATAAACTTGATGGTACCCGCTTCAGCAACAGGTATATGGTGTGGACACTTGAAGGCATGGCATTCGTTAGGGCTAAAGTTCAAGAATTAAGGATTGAGAAGATTGAAGATTGAACATAAATAATAGAATAAAACAATGACAGAAAGAAAACTGAATTTTGCAGAGCAGGCAGTGCAGGTACTGACGCTCGAAGAGCTCGAAAGGAGCTATCATGAGAACTTGCCTACGGGCGATCCTGTAGGAGGAATCTATCACTTCGCCCTGATTCAACAGGTGCTGGAGATCTTTGAAAAGCGGGGGCTGAAACCCGTTGTACAGGAGATTTTCGCGGCTGCGAACCGTGATTCGAAACGTCCTGGTGTGACACTTCTTCCGCAACTGGAAGAAAAGTATGGCGAAAGGTCTATCGAGGCTCATTTGCTTCGTAGAGTGTATGCTAACGTCGAGATTCGAAGTGATGAGACTGACGACATCGTGACCTGTCTCGCAGTGGCTTATCATCAGAAGGGTATTCAGCTTGGCATCGGACCAATGGTGAAAGTATGTCACAATCAGACGATTCTTGGGGCTCAGGATGTCGTTTCGAACTATACCTGTTATGGTGGTCAGCGCCGTAAGGACAGGTACACGCTGGAGATGGTAATGGACCGTGCTCAGCTGTGGGCTGATGATTATGAGCCGTATCAGAAAATCAGGGCTGAGAGGGTGTCTGCTATGAGATCTGCGCTGATGGATCGTGAAGGGATGCTGAGGCTGATAGGCCTGCTTGTGGAGAAGCGTATCCTTCATGATACGAATAATGATGTGCTTCGTATTTCGCAGCCTTATCCGCTGAATTCTTCGCAGATCAATGAAACCTCGGAGCAACTTATTGCGCTGATGCGCCATGACGAGCCCATTTCATACTGGGATGCTTATCAGCAGCTGAATACGGTTCTCAAACCCAGTCGCATGGATATTCCTCAGGTGCTGCCGCAATCATTGGCATTGTTTGAAACCATGTACGAACAGATCTAAGACAAAAGAATATGGATACGTTTGAAGCAAAGAATTTGCTGGAAGAGAGTGTTCGCTGCGTGGCGCGGATGATGGAACAAATAAGGCTCAGGGAGTGTGAGAAAGTGATGGGACTTGACGAACCTATGCAGGATCACCTGGCTCAGTGTTCTCAGACTTTCGCACCTTACGAAGGTTCTGATTTTGAAGAATGTATGGAATATCTTCAGCGTCTGCGTGATGGTTTAGTGAAAGCTTATGAGCATGAACACCAGAGCAGCATAATAGCTGATAAGAATAATGGCGATTACGATATGGTTCATATCTGTGACATGGTGATGGGTATGATTGGCCACGGCTTCCCTGATTATCTCGTGGAGTGTGCGAAGGAGATCAATACTGTTGTCAAGAAGAATTTTCCATCAGGAAATTACATCCAGAGTGATAAAGGTTGTAGCAAATTGCTCGAAAAAATTATTCCTAAAGCAGCAGATATCATCAAGAAACATCATCTGCAGACATGGAGAGATGGAGACTACAGTTTGCCTTTGGGCTATTTGCAGAGTTGGATAGCTCGCCGTTATTGGAGATAATAATAACATTAAAAATACAAACAACAATGATTGAAGAACAATTTATTGAAAAGCCGGAGGGAAAACCGGTAAAAAATTTCCGCGCGAGAGTTAAGATGTACGGCAATGATGTCGTAGTAGTTAATCCCATGGAGTCCCGTGAGAGCAATCGTAAGATGATCAAGCAGAAGGGGAAGAGTTCGTTCTATAAGAGCGAAGGGGAGAAGGATAGTTCATACTCCATCCACATCAACGTGGATGCAAACGATCCGGATCCAGTTGCCACCATGCAGGAGCGTTTTGCAGAACTTACGAAAGGGGAACTGAAGAGTGAACTGAAGCTGAAGGTAAAGGGCAAGCTGCTCTATGATACTCCTAAGCTGAAAGTATATCTCAACAAGACCTCAAAGCAGGTAGTGCTCCAGACTACACTTGATTGTGGTCCTACTATCGAGCGTGAGCTGCTCCAGCTTCAGGGCGACATGGGTAAGATCATCGGCGCCAACTACTCTGAGATTATAAAGGTGTTTAACACGGTCAAGAAGGAGGAAATAAACCTTCCCTCAGACCAGCAAATTATTGATCGCGTATAATGGAAATATTAGTAACAGTAGTGGAGGTGGGCGCATACTCTGAGCGCCAGTATCAGCGACAGGATGGTACCACGGAGTATTTCAAGAGTCGTGGATTTGTCCTCAAAAGGGGAGGCGATACCATCTATGGAGAACTCACGGGCGAGGCGGCAAGTAAGAACCGCGATACGCAGTACTATCAGAACCAGCCATACATCGTGAAGGGCTTCTGGAAGCAGCGTGTCTGGGGTGACAACAACGATCGCCATGAGAATGTGTTTTACATCACTGATATTCAAAGCTTGTAACATTCTTGGCGGAGCCAAGCGGCAAAGCCGAGCGAAACATTAAGCATTAAACATTAAGCATTAAACATTAAGCATTAAACATTAAAAAGGACTGAATGTTTACATTTCAAGAAAATACTCATTTCTCTCAGGCACTTCCTTGTACAAGGGAAGTGTTCTGGGAGCAAGTAAAGAAGCCGAATACGGCTTGGCGCATTGATGCCCGTAGGGCGATCCTGGCGGCTGTGGATGCTTCAAAAACTCAGGGAGTCGCGGCTATTCAGACTTGGCTTAATAATGCGGATTATCAGAAATTCCTGTTGAAAAAGCAGAATCTGAAGAAAAAGTCTGCTAAAGAAGCCTGGGAGAAGAAAAGTGATGCAGAGAAACTCTTGGCATTTGCTCAGGAGATCAAGGATAATTCCACCGCTTTTATCTTTAGCTGCTATGAGTTTGATGAAACGACTACTGATAAGGGTAAGCCCTTCCGTCACCGTCGTCTCGCAGATTGTCATCTGAATGGATTGGTCATGCTGGATATTGATCATGTGGATAATCCCATGCAGATCTGGTATAAACTGCGTGATATTGAAGAGCTGATGAAGCGGGTGGCCCTGGTATACATCACCAGTAGTGGATTCGGAGCCCGTATCGTCTTCACGGCTGATATTAAGGATGGCAATCTCGCAGATAACCAGATTGTCTTTGCTGAGAAACTCGGTTATCAGGCTGATGAGAGCTGCATCGATGCGACAAGAAACTCTTTTTCTCCAAAGGAGGAGGATATCCTTTACATTAACGAAGAACTATTATTTGATTACTATGACGAAGATTTCGACAAGCGATTCACTCCTGAGTACCGTGAGAAGAGAACTCAACCATTATACCATGAGTTTCCTTCTGTTCATAAAGGCACGGATGCGGAGAATAAATTAGGCACGGATGCAGAGGATAATATAGGCACGGATTTCACGGATTTACACGGCTTTAAAAAAGAACCCGAGAATCCTGTTGCAGTTAATAAAAGCTGTGATAATCCGTGTAATCCGTGCCAAAAATTAAAGTGGAGAGGTTATGATATTCAAGGGATTGTTGATCAGCGCTATGCTGCTAAGTTGCCCTGTGCTGCAGACAGCAACCGTCACAACGAGAGTCTTAAACTCGCAACCGATTTGTTGCTTATGCTCGATGGAGATAAGGCCTTGGTACAAAGGATCGTCGAGGAACAATCGTGGGTCAAGGAGATCATCGACGAGCGCGATGAGAACGTCGAGCAGACCGTCGCTTCCGCAGCCGAATGTGTGGCGCAGAAGGAGAAGAAGTATGCCTCTTCGCAACCGTCAAAGGTGATGCTTGAAGCCATCAAGGCTTTTACAGGTAAGACCTATCAGGAGATTGTCAAAGGCATATCAGATGAGAATAACGGCAAGACAAAATCGGCCATTCTGAATGCACAGCTTGATGCCTGGGGCGCAGAGATTGAAGCACTATTCCCGCATTATCCCATGTTGCAGGATGTCTGCGCTGGTCTGAAACGAAGCCAGTATCCTGCGGCGATCTTCGTGGCTGGAGGAGTGATGATGACACTGATGACACGTTGTTGGTATAAGTTCTACCATCGTCCATATCAGGAAAGAAGGTTGAATTGCTCGCTCTACATTATTGGTCATCCTGCCAGCAATAAGTCCATGGCTGATGATATCTACAAGATTCTGTCAGCACCAATAGCTGCTGCAGATAAGGCTGGAAAGGCTGCCTTGAACCGTTACAAGCAGGATCAGAAGAAGAAAGCGGCCAATAAGGAGGGTAAGGATAAGCCGCAAGGCATCATCCGTATACACCCTGCGCGAACGTCGAACGGTCAGCTGATTCAGGATATGCTGAATGCGAAAGAGACGATTGATGGTAAGGAGATACAACTCCACATGTTCACTTTTGATACGGAACTCGACAATGCAACGAGTTTGCAGCAGGGTGGTTCTTGGATCAATAAGCAGAGCATGGAGCTGAAGGCCTTTCACAATGAGGAAGATGGTCAGATGTATCAGAACTCTGATTCGCCTGTAGATGAGTTTAATGTGACATGGAACTATATCTATACAGGTACGCCCATCGCTCTGAAGAAGAAGGTCAATGAGCGCAACTTCGGTAGTGGTCTCTCGACACGACTCGCGGTGATTCCCATGCCCAAGACAAACTGTGAGATGATAGCCTTTGAAGAGAAAGACTCTATAGACTGGCAGCGTCTGGAGCGTATGAAGACATGGGCATTTAAGTTGGATACACGCTTTGGCGAACTACCGCTTTGGCCTTTGGTGAAGAAGCTCTATGAATGGTCGGAGTATCGTATGGAAGACTGTAAGGAAGATACTTCTGAAGACCAAAGAGATGCTTTTGAACTGATGTTGAAGCGCGTGCCGTATCATGCCCTCAATTACTCTGCGCCTTTCATCGACATGCGCCACTGGGATAACCTCCATCAGCAGGGCAGTTATTGGACGGGAGAATATGAAGTGGATGAGACTGACTGGAAACTCTGCGAACTCTTTGCACGCATCCAGTATGCTACGCAGCAGCGTTTCTTCAGTGTGATGGCTGAGAAATACTTCACTGACATGAACAATGATGTGCAGATTACTGGCAAAAGACGTTCCCAGGCATCTATCAACGGTTTCAATCAACTTCCTGATACCTTTACGAGAGAGGATGTGGTAAGGTGCTTTAATTATGACAAGGTAAAGGCGGCAGATAAAAAGATCGAAAGATTAATATCAGAAGCCTTTATTGTGAGAATAAACGAAGGTAACGATAAGGGGAAGTTCAAGAAACTTCAGAATTATTTAATGTAATTGAGTTATGGCGACATGGCGACATGGCGACAAGAATATAATTATGAATTAGTTTAAGTTTAAAGTTTATGCAAGAAGTAAGTATTAATAAGCAAACGAATCTCTCTCCTCACTTTTCGTTAGGAGAATTAACAAAGACGAAGCACCAGACTGCGGATGGGAATATCCCTTCGCATGTGGTGATTGAGAACTTGAAGCGTATCTGCGAGAATTGGTTAGAAGATCTTCGTTACAGCTATAATACGCTGTATTGTCTGCAACCAGGGGAGGATTATGAGACTTCCAAAAATGTAGAACCGATTATTATTAATTCAGGCTATCGATCTCCAGCTGTGAATAAGTTGGCTGGCGGAGCTAAGACTTCCAATCATCTTTCAGGGTGCGCAGTGGATATCCGCTGCGTTGGGAAGGAGCAGATGATCCGCTATGCGTCGATATTGTTGGATATCGCTGATGGGACCAAACAGGACTTCGATGAATTACTATTAGAACAACATGGCTCTGTCTGGTGGCTGCATTTTGCAGTAAGGCCAAAGGATAATCGGAGGAAGATTGAATTTTTAAAGACTTAATCACAATAGGGTCTGGCAAAGATGAGTGCCAGACCCTATTATGTTGTTACAGACGTATGAGTGTAGAGCCGAGCTTGTCGGTGGTGTAGCTCCACACTCCGTTCTTGCCTTCCTTGAGCTGAGCCACGCCTGGGGCATCATACTTGCCATAGCCTGGGATGTCGATGGGCTGTGTGGGCAGGAAGTCGCCTGTTACCTCGACCTTGACAGCCTTGGGCGCAAAGGTCAGAGATCTTCTGCGCCCACGGTATTATTATTGTACCCGATTGAATGTGATTGGGACAACACGTCCGACGGCATCACGATAAGTCATGCCAGTCATGGTAATCTGATTTTCATC
>JAEEGJ010014767.1_pt1 | contig 18426 bp, 15 predicted proteins | sample 8958761 | NCBI WGS metagenome assembly JAEEGJ01 (sample SAMN16246546, study PRJNA631951) | gut metagenome | biome: gut microbiome; feature: rumen; material: RS-attached | host: Bos | place: Iran: Karaj | collected 2018-10
GTGGAGATAGTCCTGGCACAGACGTGCAGGTTCGGTTGGTTTGGTTCGTTTCATTTCGGTAGTGTTTTATCGGGTTTGAAGTGCCGCTCCGGGCGTGGCATTTATGGGTCGAGGAATGACACGTCGCTTCCGGCACGTTTGGATGCGAAATAGAGGAGCATGTAGAACTCGTTGCAAGGGGTCGTCTCGTCCTTGAGCTCCTGGAATTTGATGATATAGACGCTGAGCGACCAGGACGGGTAGAAGAACGCTCCGATCATGAGCATTCCGAGCGAGGCGCTCAGGGTGAAGAGCTGCGGTACCGCCATCGTCACGAAGAAGACAGCGAAGGCGGCCAGCTGAGCACGCTTGTCGTCGTGCAGCCAACGCAGGATGGCAGCCGTGCATTTGTCGGGAATCAGCAGGGCAGCAAGGATCATTCCCGGGAACTGCCAGACATACGGTCCGTCCATGACCAGCGAACAGATGTTGACGGTCATGATAAGGAACGCGAGGGCGATCCTGTAGACCAGCCTGGCCCGGGGATCCGCTGCCATCTTGATGTAGAAACGAGAGTGCCTGTCGTCAACCCTGCGGTAGTGGAAAACGGGTGCTATCGCGAAGAAGGCGATAATCGCCAATTGTACAGCTGCGAATAATTTGTCCATGTCTTTTATCGGTTCTGCATAAGAAAGTGTAATCGGTTATCTGCCAGGCATCGCCGGCACGGACGGGTCAGACCATGTTCAGCCGGATGATCCCGTGTGAGGCTCCGAGGATGATTTTCTCGACGTCATAGCGGTTGAGTTCGTGCCGCCGGGTCCGCCACATGAATTCCGTACTGGCGGCGGACATCTCCCTGATGACCTTGTGGATCTCGCTGAGGGGTATGTGCCAGAGGTGACCCCGCGGGTAGTCTCCGTAGGTGTAGTTCGCCTTGAGCGTCAGGCAGCGGACCGGGACGGTTTCCCCTTCCTCGCACGTGTCGGAAGTGAACTCGTGGTAACCGTCCTCGTCTTCGACCTGGATCTGGAAGGAGTGTTTCCGGATCACTGCCACCAGCTGTCTGTAGAGCCTCTCATCCATCTTTGGCACTACATGAAGTCCGCGACGAGCCTCGCCATGTCCATGCTGCAGATGACGTGCTGTCCCCGGGTGTGCTGCAGGAGGTCCTCCTTCAGGGCCTCGAGCATCACTTCGAGGGATTCGTAGACATAGACGTAGACTGTGTCGAGCATCCTGTCCGGGCGGGACTGCGCGTTGACCTTGTACATCTTCCCGCCGCTGGGGACGCAGTAGGCGCAGCAGTGCTCGCCCCTCGTCGCGGCAGAGATGACCTCGACGTGGTAGAGGACGTTCAGGTCCATGTTGTCCTCCATGTCGTCGAGCGCCGACTGGATCGGGACCGGTTCTGCCAGATGGTAGGTCAGCAGGGCGTAGTCCCCGTAGTCGTCGATGTTGCGGAGGAAGTTCGCGTCGAGCAGCCGGGGAAGCATCATGTCGCCCAGCTGGCGGAAGTTGGCAATTTCTTTACTGTTCATATCTTTTTTTCTTTCGAGTATACTTTTTGCCTCAAAATGATACTCGGATTACAGGAATCCGGACCGGTTGAAGGGAAAACCAGCAGTTGTCGTATCGTTCGTCCCGGTCTGAGGTTATCCTCAATTTGAGGGAGGAAAAGTTATCCTCAAAACCGGGAACGGCCTTTTGACGGCGTTCAAACCAGTATAGTATAGTCAATACCAGTATAGAATACTATACCGCTGATTATCAACCACTTCAATCTATAACAAAGATATCTATTTTCAGCCATTTGAGCTAATAAGGATGGCATTTTCACTCCCCTGTTGTCAACATTCCGCAGAAATATGGACATAAGGGATAGAGGGACTACCGGTGTTAAGACGGTATGATGTCAAGTATAAACTCGAGTATCATTTGACGTGTTAACAATTCTTCGTACATTAGCGGCAGATAACAACCCGATATATGGCAAAATACGGATACCTTTTCCTCACAAAGATCCTATCCACCAGGGACGAAGACGCTGCCTGGATGAAGGAGTTCGGCTGTGACGCCGTCATTGAAGAAGAAGCTGCCCAGGAAAAGTACCGCCCCCAATGGCGGAGGATGCTCACCCGTTTGGGCAAGGAAGATGTGATTGTGGTGAGCAAGCTCAGCAACGCGCTTCGTGGCATCCGGGAACTCGGGGTTTTTCTGGACCTCTGCCGGGAATACCGGGTCCGCCTCGTAAGCATCCACGACCGGATCGACACCGGCGGTGAGCTCTTCCCCGATACAGGAGCTAACGACATTCTAACTACAATCTCGCGTCTCTCGTCGGAGGCAACATCTATCCGTCGGGTGGAACAGGGTCTGAAGAGCAGCCGGAAAGTCAGGCCGAACGCTAAGCGGGGGCTTCGCCAGTATCGTGACAAGACCATCATCAGCATGTACAATGCAGGCCACTCGATCGACGACATCTGGGAGGCAAGTGGATACGCTAGCCGGGCCAGCATCTTCCGCGTGTTGAATCGTAATGGAATACAGCTCAACCGCGGTCCACACCACGGGCCGTTGGGCAAGCGCACGAAGAGGGAAGAATAAAGGGAAACAGATATGATACTACTCGCCTCGATTGAGGGATGGTATTCCGTGCGCCAGTACAAAGACTGCCATCCCCTTCCGGGCTCATTTGAATAATTGTAGTATTATTTTAATTGTTTTAACTATATTATTTCTATAAATTTGCATATCCAATAATACATAACTGATGGCTAAGATAGAATACACTCCCCTTAACCTTCCAAAGGCACTTGTGGAAGAATTGAAAGTATGGCGATTAGCTTTTTGCTCTGCCTATGGCAAATCTGTTTCCTATGGTGAGATGATTCGAAGTATGTTAGATTGTCTTGATGATACAGAACCAGCCGTTGTTGATGAACTGGGTAGGATCCTTGAAAAGCATCCCGAACTAGATGATAAGATGATTGTTTATCGGAATCAACCTGGTACAGACCTCGAGTCTTAGCGTCATCCGTCATTATCATTAAGGAGATTCTAAGTCCAATCCTTTAGACATCTTCCTAAAACAATATATCGTAAACAAGTCGTTATTATGCTTGAATTAATATCAAAGGATATTCCAATTGGATCAAAAATAAAACTGTACTTGATCACGGGAGAAACGATTGAGGGAGTTCTCATTGAGGTTGGCAGTAATTATGTGATTGTCGAAGAGGAGAGCTCACGGAAACGTTTTTTCGAGCAAATGATTGGCGGGTGGGATATAGTTGAAAGCCCAAGATTCCTTAAATCCGAAATGGATTCTTCTTCGAATCACGATCTGATTTCGGAGGATAATCTGTCGGATAATCAAGAGTCAATTCAGGGGCATATTAAGCGTTTTGTCGATTCATTATCAGAAGAAGAAGCAGAGTTTGTTTTTTCTCCTAATGCTAAAATTATATCCGCAGACAAAAGAAATGTCGTTATTCGTACTAATGACGATGGAGATTCATTTTATGTTCCGTATAAGTTTATCGCTAGCAAAGGCATTATCTCTGATGTTGAGAGTTTCTTCCTTTCTGGAGAAGACTCACAGAACACCTCTATTCCAGTATATATAGGCTTCTACGGAAAGGACAAGAATCATTTATATCCAAGTATTGTTTTGGAGCCTGGCACCATGCAGGAGTATTGCCAGCTTCTGTCCACTCTTTCCCTATCCTCAAACTCCCTCCTCCAAGCGAAGAATTTATCTTTCATTATATGGAGAGGTTGTAAGAAAAAGCGGGCTAAGGATGAATTGAGGGCGATGCAAGATGCGTTGAAAGCATTGCTTGATGGAAAAAAGTCTCAGCAAGGAGGGCTTAAGGCTCAGCAAACTTTTTCAAGAGGAGTTGGAGAAAATGATTTTTTGACCGACATTGACGAACAGATTAAGAATAGCGCAGATAAGGGGCAGGACATTAATCCGTTATTATTGCGAAAGGCACAGTGGTTATCGTCAAAAAATAGATACCAAGATGCCATTGATGCCTACTCATTATTGAATGAGAGCCTCCGAAACAAAGGTGAATCGAGCGCTCCGAGTATTAGCCATAACTATGTTCAGATTGCGATAATGCAGATGAAACTAAAGGATTTTGAAAAGGCTCGCATGTCCATAGAATCTGCACTTGAATTCAATCCTGACAATGCAATTGCACGTAATTATATAATTAAACTAGACTCTTCTGAAACGGCGGATAGTGTTGAAATCGATAATGTTCAGCCGCCGGTAATAAAGTTGCAAGACATCACTGATTCCGTATTACTTGATGATTTGAATCGACATGTCTTTGCTGACCCGGAAGCTTTGTCAAATAGCGATTCCATAAGTTTAATGGTTGCAGAGCGCCTTTTGTCACAAGCCGAGTCAGATGAATCTCAGGCTTCATATCTAGATGCGGCTAAAGCCTATTCTTTGGTAAAGATTTCAGGAGATGAAGAGAGTACCAATTATGCTAAAGCCATGTATGGCTATGCCAGTATAAGGTCAAAGGTGCTGTATAATTTTTTAATCAACCAAAGTCATGTTCTCAGTGACCATGATAGAATTAGAGTTATCGATGGCGCCTATTGTTACTTTGTATCCTCCATTAATTATGGAAGTATTCTAGGGTATAATTGGTCTACTCATTTTAGGGATTATCTTCGAATGAGAGTATTTGATTATGCATGTAGATATTCGAAAAATGCTAATTCGATTTTTGAACTCCCGATCAATGAGTATATTGAACAGAATGGTCTTCAAGAGAATTTTGACTTTTTACTCGAGTGCTCGGAGGTCTTGATTTCTATTGGAGCAAGATGTCCAAGTGTTAGGTTTAATTTACATTCCGATTCGGGGAAGTCGCTTTCAACCATTTTGGATTTGCTTAATTCTCTTTCTCAGAAAGAACAGTTCTGCAAGTTACTAAGCCAGAATAACAAGTTAAAACATATTCGGTATACTGGTTCTGCCGATCAGTTTATAGGACAATTTATAGAACATAGAATTAAAAAATTAAGCAATCTCAACACGCGGATTAATTTCATAAAAAAGAAGTCAACAGAAGCTCTGTTTGAGGCTAGTATCGCTCCTGCTTTTAGAAGGCTTCGGAAATCATCCTCATTCTTAACAGCAACTGATCTTAATCTCAGCATTGAAGCCGAAAGAACGATGGGGAATTTAGCTATTTTTAGAAGCCGAACCCCTGATGAAAGAAGGATTCTTGCTCCTTCAGTTAAAGCAGAGATTACAAAACAATTAGAGCAAATTCAAGGTTACTCCTCATATTTGTGTTCCGATCTGCTTCGTGAATTATGGAATAGGTTATTGAAGAGTAAGTATCTGTCCGTTAACGAAGCATCTTTTGCGTTACGTTCAGAATTAGCCGTTACCTCTGACGGGAATGTTTTAGTAAGTGGTTCTGGAGGACGCACCATTCCTATTTCAGTTTTGAATGAAGGCCGTTCAACAATAGATAAGTTCAAAGCTACAGTTGTTTTTAGCGAGCGACCTGATTTGCCTCATACATATGAGGGGAAACGGTTGGCGCCTGGAGAGGCGGCCACTATCATGATTGAGATACCAAGCGTCTTTTCAGGGATATCCACTTTTGACTATAAAGTTGAGGTCTCTGGCTTGATTATTAACACGTGGTCCTCTTCAAAAGAGTTTAATTTGACGGCTTCTATAGCTCAAGACGTTTCATTCAAAACATCTGATATTAAATGGAACTATCAAGCGAAGGAAGTACGACAGGGCATGTTTAAAGGAAGGGATTCGGATATTGAGAACTTGATCAAGACTTTCACCACAAACGATAGAAGTCGCATTCCGATTGTATTTGGTTTAACCAGAACTGGGAAGAGTTCGATTCTGATCAATTTAAAGGGCGTATTGTCAGGAAAAACATCTGAGATAAATGGCTCAGAATATACGATTGTTCCTGTGTATATAGACCTTGCCACATTGAAGAGTCAATACCGAGATCATGATTCTTTCATGCTCCAGTTACTGATAAAATGCAATGATGAATTCAGTAAATTTGGAATCGACATCACTGTTTCAGCCATGGATTCATTATCGGATATTATCGAATATACTAATTCGAAAATGATATATCCAGTGTTTATGTTTGACGAGTTCTCCTGGATAAAATCTGTCATCGAAATAGAAGGTAATGACTTTTTGAAATCTATCAGAGAATTCGCTATCGAGCAGAAAGCTGGGTTTATATATGCTGGAACGTACGATATTTTGGACATTATCCGCAATCCAGAGCTGAATCCCTCCGGGACATTCATGAATATAGATGAGTATAAAATATACAACATAAAAGATCCCAAGGAAGCAGAGGCTTTGATGAGAGTGATGGAACCTCAATTACAGTTTACCAATCCAGCAATTAATGCAATTCACGAGTATTCTGGCGATGTTCCATATTGGATTCAGCTCATTTGTTATCAATGTGCTCATTATGCTATTAGTAACAATAGGCCCGTTATTGGATCAAAAGAACTGGAAGATGTAGTTAAAGGGATATTGGGCGAATCAAACTGCTTAGGCGTGAACAAGATTGCCGATTACATTTTTGAACAACAACAGATTCTTACTTCCGATCCGAAAGAGACAAAAGCCCTCCTATTCTCTATTGCTTATCTAATGAAAGATAAGAGCAATAAGGATGGAGTCAGTTGGAGTCGATTAAAAGAATTCTGGATGGAAAATGAGTACACGCCTGATATGGAGTCGATTGTAAGAGCGAAAGAAAGATTAGAAGATCGGCTTGGTCTGTTGAGCCAAGACATTGACGGTACTTTGGTATATCGATTCTCTGTCGGCCTTTTCAGAAGATGGTGTGCCAAAAAGGATGTTTTTAGTGAATTTGACAAAACCAAGAAATAGAATAACATGGCTTCTTTTTTTGCTCAAACAAAAATCACTGATCCAGAAAGGATATTTGGTCGAGAACGGGATTTGGAAGTACTTTCCGAATATGCTGCCAGTTTGACCCAGATTCAAATTATCGGTGCGAGGAGATTCGGTAAAACCACTGTATCCTTGTGCTTGGAGACGAAACTCAGAAATGATGAAGCATCAAATGTATATCCGATCTACACTGATGTCAAAACTGCGAGGATTAAAGGAACGGCAAATTTTTACCGGTACCTTATTGCCGTATTAACGTCGAGATTATGTGCGGATAAAGTGTTTACCTCGCGACAAAAATTCGGCATGACAACTATTAAACCGAGCTGTGAATATATCAAAGTCTTTTCTGAGCTTACCTCCTGCCCAGATGCATATCTAGTCGATACATTCGTCAAATTGGCCTCATTCTTCGCTGATAAGATGAACAAAACCATCCTGGTTATTTTCGACGAGTATGAATACATGGCCAAATCTACAATTGACAATTTGGATGGATTCATGCCCCTACGCGATTTCTCGACCGACTATCTTGATTCAGGAGTTCGTCCGTTTATATTCTGGCTAGTGGGTGCTCGTCCATGGGGATTTTTTGTAAGAGAGAACAAGCTATCAAATGTCGATGTTATTGGCGGCTCTGGGGAATTCAATAATGTTGAAATCGAGCATTATTTAAAACCTATTTCTAAAGACTCATTCCTGAGTTTTTGGCAGTCACGTTGTGATGAATTCTTCCAAAATCCTTCTGAAGAGAAGTCCTTTATAGCTTCGTATGCTAATCAGGTTTACGAGTGTATTTCTGGAATCCCTTTTTATGGCAGTTCAGTCGCACATTATTTGAAAGCAAATAAGTCTTATCCAGACTACACGGTGATTAAATCTCATCTTGATGAGGCTTTGCGGATCTTCGATAGTACCACAGTGTCGTACTTGCGTTCTTTATGCAAGCCTCAGGTATCAATTCAAGATGACCAGTTTGATTTATTGAGTAATTATGGCCTAATATGTGTTTCGGAAGATGGCATCTGTTCTCTTTCGATGTCTTATTTGAGGGAATACTTAATCAAGAAGTTTCCTATCATCGAGTCAAAAGGAGAAGATTCTGTTCGTTCAACTAAGAAGGATTCTGTGATCGGCAAACTTGTCGATTCTATCGATTTAATCATCGAGAATATAAATGAGACTTGTAGGAATAAGGGCCGAGACCCCATTTTCGCACCAACCGAGGAAGAACGAAGAAATCGTGAAGTTCTTAAGCGGGTGTGCTCAAATGAAGAGGATTTTGGCCATCTTCTTGAGACCCTTGCGAAAGTCTATTACGAGCGTTCAAAAGCATGGGATCCAGTAAAGTCTGATAATGTCCCAGGCTATCGTTTAGCAGAACTTGAGGCTGGTTGTAAGCCCATTTATAAATCAAGACAGTTCTTTCAAGTACTGGAGCCTTTAAGAACTTATTATGCTGCTCATCTTCGAGACAAGGTGGACAGAAAGAATCCTTATCAAATCGATAAAGGACCAGCCCTAGCGATTCTTCAAGGCCACAAAAATGAACCAGATACTCCAGATCAATGGTATCAACTTCAGCTGAAATTACTTCAACTCTTTAAGGCAGAGTTAAATACTGTTAAGCAGAAAGTTATGAACCTCCCTTGATGGGGTTCATATCTTTCTAAACGAGGCGTAGACGCCTAAATAGTATTGAAAGATTCTCAGTGTTTAATAATCAGCTTTGAATTGATATTGTCCACCGTGAAGGTGCCGAACTTTAGTAGGACGCTCTCCCCCAGAAGCAGCGGCGCTTTCTGGCTCTTGACAACCGAGGCATCCACATTATGCAGGATAGCTTCCCCAATCTTGACTTCCTTCAAGGTAATGACGGTGCCCTCAGATATCCCGCCGTCCGCAATTTGGTATAGTTTCTTACCCTTGATGTCATCTTTGGAGAGATAGTTGTTCTTGAGCATGAAATCCGCCTCGACCTTGCTGATGGTGACATCACTCGCCCCGGTGTCGAAGATCATGCTGAGCGGAAGGCCATTGACGCTGCAATCCACATTGAACGTCCCTCCAGACCGCCTGGTGATGGCCACCTCGGTAATTCTATCCTCCATCTCGTCCGGTTCCTTGAGTTCGAACTCCTTGATCCTTGCAGAGTGCTTCACTTTGTATTCCGAGATCAACTCCACGAAGTCAGTGCGGCTCCGGATAGCATCCAGGTCGTCGTCCTTGTCGATGTGGGTGAACATGCAGTAACCCATATCAAGGCTGGTCGCTAGAGCGGACATTGCTTCATCCGTTTTGCCCATACGAGAGTAAAGGCAGGCTTTGTCGTAGTAGTGGCCGGCATTGTACGGCTCGTCGTCGATCAGTCTCTGCATCCATTCTTCCGCCTCCTGATTCCGTCCGAGAAAGTGTAGCGCATACTGGCGGCAACTTCCTTCCATGACGGTAGTATCCAGTTGTAGCACCTTCTCGAAATCCGCCTCGGCATTCTCCTTCTCCCCTCTCTTCTGGAAGATTTGTCCCCTCATCAAGTAGATGTATGGATAGTTCTTGTCCATGTCGATACCCTGCTCATAGCATTCCATAGCAGAGGAGTCGTTTCCCGAGAGTTCGTAGCACCACCCTTTTGCATAGTAGGCGAATGCATCGGATGGGTCAATCTCAATTGCCCTGTCAAAGGCCTTGATAGCCTCAGCGTAACGGCCCTCCGCTCTCAGGATCTGCCCCTTTCGACAATTGTTATAGTAATCGTCGCTCAGATCGATAGCATGATCGATTTCGTCCAAGGCTTTGTCAACCAGCCCGAGTTCGCTGTAACAGTCTGAGCGATGGTAATAGATGAACTCATCCTTCCCGAAATCGTCCTCCAGCGTATCGAACTCCCTAATGGCATTCTCATACTCCCCCGACTTCTCGAAGATGTCGATCAGCAGGACACGCCACTGGACCTTGTTTTCACTGGTCCTCATCTTCGACTTGGCCTTCGCAATTGCATAAGAACGGTGCTTCATCACCACCTTGGTAATCGCATCAGTAGTTACATCATCATCTTTTTCATACCAGGTCAGAGCATCATCAATCGCCTTGTCCGTCTCTCCAAGTTTGTCATACGCCCGACAGCGCATCTTATACGAGCTGGGGTATTCGGAGTCATACTTAACGCACTTGTCAAGCATTTCCACTGCGCCTTGGCAGTTACCCCGATCAATCATGTTGCGGGCTAAGCCCACCATGGCGGAGACATCACTCTCTTCGGCCTTGAGCATCTGGCTGTAGACCGCATCGGCTTCTTCAAGTCGCTTCAGGTCGTACAGGCCCTGGGCCAGGTCAAAGGAGATCGTCTGGACATTATCCTTGTTGTCCTTCTTCGCGTAATCGAGCGCTTTTTTCATGCACTCAACGGATTTCTCCTCCTCCCCGAGATCATCGTAGACGGTTCCTTTCCACCACCAGAGCGTCGAGTTGGATACACCCGTTTTCTTGGGCTTGTTGACTTTGATCGCTTCGTTGATAGTAGTCAGAGCGCTCCCGAATTCCTCCCGATTACGGTGAATGCGGCACAGGAGCAGCCAGCATTCAGCATTGTCAGGGGTCTGCCGAAGCTGTTCGGTAAGCAGTTTCACCGCCTGGACCTCGTCCTGATCCTCCTGAAGCACCTCCCAGGCCTTCTGAAGGTTGTATGGTTTGTTCGTGTCCTTCGTCTGAGCGGATGCATCGCCAGAGCAAGAGCAGCTTGCGAAACAGGTCATCGTGATGATCACGGCAATGGTTTTGAAAAGTTTTCTCATATCGTTCGTGTTTTAGGTTTCTTGATTATCTGATTGTGCCGTCCGGGTGAAGGAACCCGATTTTCCTGGGGCCGTTCTCCCCCTTCGCGTTCCTGATCTCCATGATGTGTTCCTTCTGACGGTCCTCCGCTAGGTCCAGGATCTCGAGGCACATCGGCAGGTATGTTGAGAATTCCTTCGCCGAAGCGCAGAGGGATTCCGTGGAGAACGCCAGCCTGCCGCTTCCGTTATTCATCCGGACCGTCACCTTGGCGAGGTAGACTTCCTTCATGGTCTCCAGAGCTGCTTTCTCATTCCCTTCAATGGCCGCCGGAATCGGAGGGAGATCATACTCGCGGGCAATCTCGACCTGACACTGGCTACGGACACGAAGGATACACTCCTTCCCGTTGCTGGTCCAACGGATCTCATCGCCATCGACTACCGGCGAGAAGCCGCGCCTCTTCAGGATGCTGCAGACCTTCTCCGGACTTAACCCCGCTCGTCTTCGAACGAACCTGACGGCGATCGGCACAAGGAAAGCGAAAACGCAGATGCCGCTGACGAGGATCTTTGTCCACAGGATTCCCGTGAGCATAATAAACGCCATCCCGACGGCCATCACTGTCATGCTGACCTGTTCGACCGTCCCACCGAGCCGAAGACGATGTCTTCTCGCTGTCCTTTCCTGACGATCTGCGGGTTCCTGGACCTGTTCTACGACCATGGGGATGTTGGCCGTCGCCTCATCAACCTGGTTGATCTCGGGCATCTGATTGTTTTCGTTGTTTTCCATATATTCAGTTCGTTTTGGTTTTCATGTCAGCTGGGCTTCTGGTTCTCCGATGTGCCGAGCATCAAGGTGGCCATCGAGAGCGCCTGCATGTCATCTGCAATACTTTCACGGATTTTCACGAACATTCTTACGCTTTTCATCAAAAGTTTATAGAGTGCGTCGAAGATCACCTCGAATTCACCCCGGCTCTTGCAGAAGCTCTCCGCCGAGAACCAGATAATCATCTCGTCCCCTTCCGGTGTAAGGAAGACTTTCGTCAGCATCGTCCTGACCATAACCGCGCTCGCGATGACAAAGTGCTCTTCAATCTCCTCCTTATGGGAGGGCATGGCTACGGCTACAGATATCTTTCCCCGACGATAACCAATGACTAGGTTGCTGTTGAAACCCAAATCGACGTAATATGCGTCGCCGTTCCTTGTTGCATCCATGCCCATGCTCTTGAGCGACCTCCCGATGAACGGGAGGGTGACGCTCTTCGAGTTGGGATCCACCGCTTTCTTCATCATCGTCTTCATGCCGCGGCCCCTCCCTTGAAAATGGTTTCCGGTTTCAGCCAGGCTTCGTCCGGCATGGCGATGAGACGGGCGTTCTGGTAGGCTCCCTCGATCGGGAGGATGGTCTCCGGCAGGTAGATGCCGTCTTCCGGCGTGAGGACGAGGGCGAAGTCCGGTGCCTGTTTGTAGCTGCCGTTCAGGTAGATGGGCATCAGGAGCTGGATGCCGTTCTTCTGGGGGCGGTACATCGGAGCGATGTATTTGAAGTTCCGCTTGGCCATCCGCTTTGCGAGCTCGATGGCCTTCTCCAGGTCACCGGCCACCTCGGCCGGATTCTTGCTCTGGTATTCCTTCGGGAACCGAGAGCGGTTGTCCTGGATGATATGGAAGAGGTGGTCGAAGTTGGCGTCGATCTGCCAGCCGGACTGGAAGATCACTTCGTTGACATCCTCGAAGAACGTGGCAGGTTCCGGCTTCGCGTCATCCTTGAACCCGTACTGGCGGCGTCCGTAAATACCCGACTTGGACATGCCGGGATTCTCGAAATACTCCTCTCCGTTGGACTTCTTCCTGACCTCGGCGAGGATCAGGATGTCGTTCCCGAAGGTGTCGGGCAGGTTGGTGTTGAACAGGATGTGCTGCCCGTCGGAGCTGTACACGATCTTGTTCTCCTTCCCTTCCGCAGCCTCCTTGCGGAGCTTGCAGAAGATATTCTCGAGGTAGGACTTGAGGATGGGGTACTTGCAGGCGCAGGTCTTGCCGGTGAAGTCCCAGGGTTCGGGCACGGCGCTGTTGGCGATTCCCTCGAGGAAGTTGTCGAACGCTTCCTTGGATGCGAAGTAGATGTCGCCCATGTGCGGCTTGCCGGCGAGGTTGATTTCCATCCGGACGCCTCTCCAGGTAGTCCAGGTAACGCCCTCGTAGGTATACCGCTTCTTGTTACGGGTGAAAAGGCCGACGATATCCTCTCCGGCGATGGTTTTAAGCCCGGTGTTGATCACCTTGTAGGCTGCGTGCTCCTCGTCGATGGGGGCGCCGTGGAAGTTGTTACAGCCGTAGGAATTGAGATTCTTAGGCGTCAGGGCGTCCACGATGGAGTCTACCTCGTAGGACTTGAGGGTCTGGCCGGTCCCCTGAAGGAGATGGTTGAGCTGAGCCAGCTGGGCGCTGAAGTTGCTGATGTACCCGAACTTCTTGAGTCCGTAACCGTTCTGTGCAGAAGTGTTCTTCATAGCTTTTTCTTTTTTGTTGATGTTCTCTTGTTCTGTGGGCCTCAGACGCAGCATCGGCCTCTGCATTCCTTAACGCAAAGGCCGACGAATTCTTACAGGCGAACCCGACTTTTTTAGAAGGCCATTGGGAGTTTCAACCCGTTGATGAACTGCCGGTAGCCATCCCACTCATCGTTCCTTTCCGCCCGGGCGACGCGCAGCAGCTGAAGGAACTCCTCCTCGCCGCATTCCCGGTCGAGCGCCTTCCCGACAAGCTGGCATCTCTCCACTTCCTTCTTTTCACCATCCACCTCTTCCTGCTCCGGATTGCAGATTTCCAGATGCTTCCACAGCATCCAGCGAAGGGCCAGATGATACTTGTCGTAGGAGGGGTTCTCGGCGATGAGGCTCCGGATCACGCCCAGGCCTGGGTCGTTGTACTCACGCTCGTTCAGGATGGCCAGGCGGTACTTCATCTTCCGGAAGGAGATGGAGTCGAGCCCCATATCCCTTGCTCCGTTGAAGATGGCCAGCATCCGGTAGTAGACGTCCTCCAGTTCAACCCAGGCGCCCTTGTCCTCCAGGCAGCGCCCGAGGATGTAGAGTCCTAGCATGTTGTTGTCCAGCCAGGCCTGGTCCGTCTCCCTGAGGATGGTCTCCGCCTCCGTCTTGTGTCCGCTGTAGTACAGTCCGCAGGCGTTCATCACACGGTAGTCGTTCCCCGCCCCGCTCACGATCGTCCACGGTTTGCCGATCAGGCAGGCGTCGTCGACGGCGAAGGCCATCGCCCGGGTCAGGTAGTCGAAGGCCCTGTCGGAGTGGCCGGCGGCCGCCTCGGCTGTCGCCATGTCATAGAGGGTCACTGCTGCTCCATCGAAGTCCATGCTCTTCTCAAAAGAGCTGATGGCCTCGCCGATGCTCAGTTCCCTGTCGATGGCGTCACTGTCGTTGAAATCCTCAGCGAAGTCCAGGACCGCCCTGGACACCCTGACGGATGCGGGGCTCATCGGCCGGATCAACTCGAGGCCGTCGAAACTGCGAGCGCGGCTGAGCGCCACGTATGCCTGTCCGTTGGAGAAGGCCCCCCGGCCGAAGTCAATCGCCACCCGGTCAAAGGTCAGGGACTGGCTCTTGTGGATGGTTATCGCCCAGGCGAGTCTGAGAGGGAGCTGCTCCACCTTCCCGGTCACGGTCTTGATACAGCGCTTCTCCTTCGGATCATATTCGTAGTCGATGGTCTCCCACTCGTCCCTCTCCACAACGTATTGCTCTCCGCCTTCGACCTTGACCACGACGTTCTCTTTACCGAGTTCGATGACCTCCCCGATCGTACCATTGACCCAGCGGCGGCCGCGGTCGTTCTTGGTGAACATCACCTGGGCACCAGCCTTCAGCGTCAGCGTCTCCTCCGCGACGTCTGAATTGACCTTGGTTTTCCCGGTGTAAATGGCCTGGTATGACCGTTCCTCTGCCTCTATCTCGGACAAGCGTCCTTCGTTGATCCTCTTGGCATCGGCATTCGTGGAAGTCAGGGTGATCCTGAACTTCTCATCACCGCAAAGGGAGACCCGACTGTTGATCCTGGTCAGGTCGCGTACCGTCATCTTGCCCAGGCGCACGTGCTCCAGAAGTTCGATGAATCCCGGGTCGGATTGGCGGTAGATCTTCAGGAACTCGATCTTGGGGAGATGTATCCTCTCGATGGCCGCGGCCTTGTAGAAGTAGCAGCAGTCATGACCGTATATCTCCCGGAGCGTCTCCTTGTCTTTCTGGGTGGCGATGGGCTCAAGCTGGAACATGTCGCCCACGAACACCATCTGGATCCCACCGAAGGGCGCGGAGTTACCGACATAGTGCCGGAGCGTCCTGTCTATGGCATCAATGATGTCGCAACGGACCATGGACACCTCGTCGATGATAATCGTATCGAGATTTCGAACCAGTCCGATCTTGGAGCGGTTCATGCTGCCGATTTCCCCGGGACCGAGTACCCCGAAGTTGAATCCGAAGAACGAATGGATGGTCTGTCCGCCAGCATTGATCGCAGCCTGGCCGGTAGGCGCGAGCACGACGAACTTCTTTCTGATTCCCTCCTGGACGTTCTTGAGGAACGTGGTCTTACCGGTACCTGCCCTTCCCGCAAGGAAAAAGCTGTTGTTGGTCCGTTCAATCATCCGGTAGGCGGCTCTCTGCTCGTTGTTGGTGCTGTCGAATCTTGCTTCCATGTTTTTCTTCGTTTTAGTTTTGGTTAGTCAGATATCTGTAACGGAAAGTCAGGGGAATTCTTACGGGGTATTATGCTGCCAGGTATAAAAAACCTATGACCGGCTGCCCGAAGATCTTCCTCGTGACACTCGAGATATATTTCTTGGTGGCAGCCCGGTGTTTGTTGCTCTCCCCTGCCGACTTCTTCCTGAGTTTCCAGTAATCCTTACAGACCCTTTTCTCGACAATCCTCCGGACCTTGCGTTTCGTCGCCCCGTCCTCAATGCCGATCGACAGGGAGCCCAGCTCGACTCCGTCCTTGAAGTTCAACTTCTCTTCCGCGATGGAGCGGCAGAGAGAATTCGTCTTTTTCTTGTTCTCGGATTTGGTGGCCTGTCTGCGGCCGTAGATGTAGTTGTTCTTGATGTTTTTCATGGTAATGTCTTTTGGTTACGCTTTCCCTAACGGAAGAGTAGCGGCCATTCTTACAACTCGGGGCAAAAAAAATCCGCCAAGGCGCGGGGCCTCGGCGGACCGGAGTGCATCGGACACCTATGCAGAAAGCCGGTAACCGGCCTTCTGCAAATCGGCGCGCATCTTCTTGAGGACACGACTTTTGCAAGTGTCGACGTTGCCGCCTGACATCTGTGCTCCCGCCATGATCTCTTCCTTGGTGCATTCACCGATCAGCATCTCTGCAACAGTCCGGTCTCGCCCGACGTACGTCGACACGATGTCCTTGAGGGTCTCAAGCATGTCGTGCCAGTACAATTGGTCACTGCAGTCGCTCACGCTCCCGAAGGATCGGTAGGGGCTGACGGTGTCGCTGTACTTCTTAGCGTCGTCCTCGTTTTTCGGCTGGTCCTCGTAGAGAAGGCCGGTCCTGTGGAGAGGGTCGTTCTGGAGTCTTGAGAACTCGTCACTGGCGAAGTTCCGAGCCACTTTCTTTGCCCAAGTGCTGAACTTGGCATCTTTGGATGGCTTGTACATCGCACGCCTCTCGATCACATGGAACCATGCGCTCTCAGCTATCATCTCCCTTTCGAAAGATGAGAACCAACCGTAGTTGTCTCTGCCATCAAGGTACAAGAGCACGCTCTTCATGATGGATTCGCCCAACTCGATGGTGAGGTCTGCCTGGTAGTCCGCTGCTGCCGCTGCGCTGGAGTTTTTTTTGTTCATCGTGTCTTCTTTTGAACGGCTTTTCCCGAAAGGCACCGTGCCTAACGAGCTCCGGTCAAAAAATACAGTTTGGCCAAATAACTTAGGCGTTCAAGAAGATCTGATGATCAAACTTATCCTATGCACGTCCTATAATATGGACATTACCATTTCAAAGAACTCGATGTGATGGGGATCACGGGGCAAAGTTACGAATTTCTTCTGAAACTCACAGTGTTGCCCGCATCCCTGGCCGTCATGAGGCCATGGCCAGGTCGAACAGTTCGACTGGAATCCTCTGGAGTCGTATCCCCTGCCAGGCGATGGGCTTGTTCGCTGCCGACTTGATGAAGGAGCGGAGGCTGTCCGTCAGCCTTATGCAATGGTAGCTGAACACCACGCCGTCCACGTCGAAGAAAACGGCGCCTTCCTTCCCGTCGTAGAAGGCCTTCACACCGTCCACCGGTTCCTCGACCCACTGTTCGAAGAGCGAGGATGCCTGGCCCTTGATGAAGCCGTAGGAAAGCTGGCGCTTCCAGCGCTTGTCCTTGATTGCGGAGTTCAGGAGGTTCAGGGCACTCAGCACCCTGAAGTAATCGTCCTTATTTTTGCACTCATCGGTGGCCGCAGCCAGCGCTTCGGTGATGACCATCTCATCGAGGCCCTTCTCCGTCCGGTTCTCGTTCTCCATGTAGATCCTCTCTACCAGCTGCTTTCTCATTTCTTTTTTCATAGTCGGTTTCTTTTGCGTTTCTATCTTCCCTAACGGAGGCCTTACAGTATTCTTACATGGTTTTTCAACTTTTTTTCAGAATCTGGTCCACCATCCCGTATTGAAGAGCTTCCTCGGCGTTCATCCAGTAATCTCTGTCCATATCAGAGAATACGCGCGCGTGGTCCTGCTTGCTATGCTCGGCAATAAGCGAACACAGTTCCTCCCTGGTCTTTTCAATCTCCTTGGCGACAATAAGGATGTCAGTAGCCTGACCTTGTACGCCGCCAAGTGGCTGATGAATCAGTACCCTGGAATGCGGCAGGCAGGATCTCTTCCCTTCTGCGCCGGCACAAAGGAGAACGGCACCCATCGACGCGGCCATCCCCGTGCAGATGGTGGCCACATCCGGCTTGATGAGTTGCATCGTGTCATAAATCCCAAGGCCAGCACTGACCATTCCACCTGGAGTATTGAGGTAGAGAGAGATGTCCGCATTGTCATCTACGGAAGCCAGATATAGAAGCTGCGCTTGGACGATGTTCGCCACGTCCGGATCGATTCCTACTCCCAAGAATATGATGCGGTCCATCATCAGGCGCGAGAACACATCCATGGCGGCGACATTGAGCTTGCGTTCCTCGATGATGGATGGATTGATATAAGCATCAAGCACCGTTCCATAGCGGTGGAGGGTCATAGAACTGATGTTCCTGTCTCGGTTGGCGAACTTTTCGAAATCTGTCATATTCTTTGTTGTTTGCGTTTACATCTTCCTTCACGAATGGAATGTAGGAATCTTACATTTAGTTCGAAGAATTTCGGTTCGTCATCGGACACGACAATAGCCGGCCGCGTCAAATGCCGTAGCCTACCTTTTCAATGATATGCGTGTCCTATCGCACCGTCTGCACCCTACCGGTCTCTACGATGCTCCGAGCTTCCCAGTCCGCGGAGGATGGCGGATATGAGAGGCTTCAGGAGCAGGCAGAGGACGATGACCAGGACGAGAGTCAATGCATCTTCCATAATCACGAACTCATTTCTTTTCCCTTTTTTCCGAGCCTTCCGGCCACGGGGATGCGTATATTTTTCTGCTTTCGGAAAGCGAGCCCGCATAGATGAAGGCAAGCC
>JAEEGJ010014769.1_pt1 | contig 18425 bp, 14 predicted proteins | sample 8958761 | NCBI WGS metagenome assembly JAEEGJ01 (sample SAMN16246546, study PRJNA631951) | gut metagenome | biome: gut microbiome; feature: rumen; material: RS-attached | host: Bos | place: Iran: Karaj | collected 2018-10
CCCACATCCTGGACGACATGCTGACCAAGGCCGACCCCGACTACAAGCAAAAGCCCGACATCAAGTGGAACTTCACCAAGTTCCTCATCAATAAAAAGGGACAAGTCGTTGCCCGCTTTGAACCGACAGAGAAGATAGAGAACATCGAGGCGCAAATCAAAGCATTACTATAAAAACTATAGGATGGAGCACGTAAAATGTCTGATTATTGGCAGTGGCCCGGCAGGGTACACTGCCGCTATATATGCCAGCCGAGCCAACCTGCAGCCTGTGGAATACTGCGGACTGCAGCCCGGTGGACAGCTGACACAGACCACTGAGGTCGAGAACTTCCCCGGGTATCCGCAAGGTGTCGACGGCAACCAGCTGATGATGGACCTCCGCGAACAAGCAGAGCGCTTTGGCACGGACATCCGTGACGGCATCATTACCAAGGTGGACTTCTCAGCCCGTCCCTACAAGCTGTGGGACGACAACGGCACGGAGATAGAGGCTGACACGGTCATCATCGCCACGGGAGCCTCAGCCAAGTACCTGGGGCTGGACGACGAGCAGAAATACAACGGCCAGGGGGTATCAGCCTGCGCTACCTGCGACGGTTTCTTCTACCGCAAGAAGACGGTGGCTGTCGTTGGCGGTGGCGACACAGCCTGCGAAGACGCCCTCTACCTGTCAGGACTGGCCAAGAAGGTGTATATGATTGTCCGCAAGCCCTTCCTGAGAGCTTCCAAGGTCATGCAGCAGCGCGTCATGGCAGCAGAGAACATCGAGATACTCTTCGAGCACAACACCCTTGGACTCTTCGGTGACAATGGCGTAGAAGGTGCCCACCTCGTCAAGCGTAAGGGCGAGGCCGACGAGCAGCTGGTGGACATCCAGATTGACGGCTTCTTCCTGGCCATTGGCCACAAGCCCAATACCGACATCTTCAAGGAATGTCTCGAAACCGACGAGACGGGCTACCTCAAGAAGATTGACGGTACGCCACGCACTCAGCTGCCTGGTGTCTTTGTGGCTGGCGACTGCGCCGATCCCACCTACCGTCAGGCCATTACGGCTGCCGGCACAGGGTGTCAGGCCGCCATCGAGGCAGAACGCTTCCTGATGGCCAACGCCTAAGTTTGTACAAACATGAGAACAACATAAAAGGCCCCGCTTCCCAGCGAGGCCTTTTATTAAAAAACTAAATTAATCAACCATAAACCTTAACCATTAAAATTTCGAATATAAAGAATAAATGTCTCGAAGCCTCTCGCTTCCTCCATTTATAAAATCGTTTTGTTTCTTTTCTTGTTGCAAAGATAGTGTATATTTAATAAAGTTGCGTTCACTAAATGTTATTATAGGTTTAAAATCCGTGATTTTGGCGTTTTTTCAACCCAAAGTAACGATTTACAAACTAAAATCGCCCTTTTTAGTACTTTTTTGCATGATTTTTATCGGAAATTAGAAGAAAATAAGTAATTTCGCAGCATGATATCGACCATCATTGACATCGAAGTCATCTTCCTCATAGGAGGAATTTGTATCCTGACAGCTATTATTATACTGGCTGTAAGAGTTTATATCCGTAGTATTCGCATCCGTCAACAGGTTAAGAAGAACAAAATCTTTGCCGACATCATCCACGAACTGCTCACACCCCTCACCATCCTTTCGGCCTCCGTGGAGCACCTGCGCCTCAGACAACCCGAGGAGCAAAAAGAGTACGACCTGATGCAGCTGAACATCCAGCGCAGCATACGCCTCTTGCAGCAAATCATGGAAACAAGCCATGAAGAAGAGCAAGACACGAAGCTGCACGTCAGCAACGGCGACGTGATGCGGCGCATCATTGAGACGGCACGCTGTACCGAGCCGCTGATGTCGAGCAAGAAACTGTCCTTCACCATCCGCTGCAAACCTGAGAGCATGATGGGCTGGATAGACATCGACAAACTGGACAAGATTGTCTTCAACCTGCTGTCCAATGCGGCCTGGCACACCCCGGAACAGGGCAAAGTCATTATTGACGTCAATACCAATGCCAACTACGACCGCATCATCATCCGCGTCAGCGACACCGGCAAGGGGATTTCCAAGGAGCTCATCAGGCACATGCAGTCCCCTTACACCAACGACAACTACTGGCGCAAACAGGTTTTCTCCAGCAAGCGAAGCCTGTCCATCGTCCACGACTACGTCTATCAGCACAACGGTACCATCAAGTGCAAGAGCATCGAGGGACAGGGAACGACATTCTTGCTGGAAATGCCCATCAACAAGGAGTCCTTCAGGGCGGACCAAATCGACGAGAGCCGCATCATGGACCCCAGCACCGCCGACGGACAGGTGCTGGACGTCTCGCCGGACATCGTCAACAGCCTGCCAGAGCCGGAACAGCCCGAAACTGAAGACCGCAACGCACACACCATCCTCGTTGTAGAGGGCAACGACGAGCTCAAGGCGCTGATGCAGGTCATGCTGCGTCCTAAATATAATGTCCACACGGTATCCAATGCCCAGGAAGCCCTCGACACCATCCGTGAGAAGTCCTTTGACCTGATAGTCTGCGACAGCCGGTTAGAAGACATGGACGGCTACGAGCTGACCACCCGCATCAAGCAAGACACCGACTACAGCCACCTGCCCGTTGTGCTGCTAACCAACAATATGCCGGAGGAAAACAGCCAGAAAGCCTTGGAAGCCGGTGCAGACAGCCATGTAGCCAAGCCCTTCCGGCTCGGTGAGTTGCAGCTCATCATGGACAACCTCATTGCCAACCGCCAGCGCATACTCCAGGCACTGCCGCAGGTTGCCGAGGACGAAAGTGTCAGTGCCTACCCCTCAGAACTGAAGGAGTTCATGGAGCGTGCCGTCCGCTGTGTCAACGAGCATCTCGACGACGGCGACTACGACCGCGACGCCTTTGCAGCAGACATGGGCGCCAGTGCCAGCACGCTCTACAACAAGCTGCGTGCCGCCACAGGCATGAATGTGACGACCTTCATCCGCGACATCCGCATCAAGGCTGCATGCCGCATGGCCAAGGAAAAGCCCGACCTGCGCGTCAGCGACATTGCCTACCGCGTAGGCTTCAAGGATCCCAAATACTTTGCGACCACGTTCAAGAAGGTAACAGGCGAACAGCCCAAGGAATACTTTGACAAAATCAGGGGTTAGCGGTTAGTCGTGGCCTCCAACCTCTTTGATACAACAAGCATTATAAACGTCAGCAAGCCGTTGAGCATCAGCAACTCATAGCCGAAATGGTAGTTCCACAACAACTGTGCCATCCTGTCTGCCGCAAAGCACAGCAGCGGGGAGGCCAGGGCAATATATGGCACGAGACGGTCGCAGACAACACGGCGCGTCAGCAGCCCATAGGCAAACAGGCCAAGTAACGGCCCGTAAGTATAAGAGACGATGATATAGACAGCATCAATGAGACTGGTAGAATTGACCGCCCTGAACACGAGGATGAAGAAGACGAAGAGCACACAGATCACCATGTGGGTACGCTTTCGCAGCCGTTCGTCGGCAGCACGCCCACGGATGTCCACACAGTAGATGGTGGTCAGCGACGTCAGCGCCGAGTCGGCACTGGAGAATGAGGCCGCGACAATGCCTAAAATAAAAACGATGGAGGTCAACGGCGAGAGGTCAGCGGTCAAAGAGATGAATTGGGGCAGCAGGTCGTCGCCAGCTGCAGGCAGGGCCAGTCCACGCTGCTGGTACCACAGCGTCAGCAGTACGCCCAACGACAGGAAGAGCAAGTTGGCAGGCAGGAAGGCCAGTCCATAGCTGCACATATCCTTCTGTGCACCGCGCAGCGTCTTACAGGTCAGGTTCTTCTGCATCATGTCCTGGTCCAGGCCTGTCATCACCAGCACGATGAACACGCCGCTGGCAAACTGTTTCCAGAAATACTGCGTTGACAGCCAGTCGTCAAAGACGAAGATGCGCGACAGGTCGCTCTCCGTCACGGCGGCAACAGCCTCGCCCGCCGTCATGCCCAAGTCTGTCACCACCTTATATATAATAAGGAGAAGAGCCGTAAAGAGGCACAGCGTCTGCAGCGAGTCCGTCCATACCAATGTCTTGATACCGCCACGCCGCGTATAGAGCCATATCAGCAGCACCAATGCCGTCACCGTCAGGGCGAAAGGAACACCAAGGGGCGCAAACACAAAGCGCTGCAGGATGATGCACACCACGAAGAACCTGACCGACGCCCCGGCCATCTTCGACAGCAGGAAGAACGACGCCCCTGTACGCTGACTCCTGGCACCAAGCCGTCGCCCAAGATAGGCATAGATGCTGACGACATTCATCCTATAGAACAGCGGCAGCAGCACGAAAGCCACTACCACATAGCCTAAGACAAAACCCATGCACGTCTGCAGGTAGGTCATCTGCATGCGGCCCACCATGCCCGGCACGCTGACAAAGGTCACGCCCGAGATGGATGCTCCGACCATGCCGAAGGCCACCATATACCACGGCGATTGCCTGTCAGCGCGGTAGAAGGTTTCATTCGTCGCCTTGCGCCCGACCCACCGGCTGATGCCGAAAAGCAGTGCAAAATAAGCTAAAACGACAGCTACTATCCACATAATGGCTGCAAAATTAAAAAATAATCGTGAATTATGAATGAATTATGAATTATTTCGTACCTTTGCAAGCGGCAATCTTTAACCAACAACAAAAAACAATGTCAAAACAAAAAAAATTCATCCTTCAGGAGAGTGAGATTCCTACACAGTGGTACAACATTCAGGCCGACATGCCCAACAAGCCCATGCCGCCCATCCATCCGGCAACCAAGCAGCCTCTGGGTGTCGACGACCTGGCACACATCTTCCCCCGCGAATGCTGTGTGCAGGAGCTCGATACGGAGCACCGCTGGATAGACATTCCCGAAGAAGTGCTCGACAAGTACAAGTACTACCGCTCTACCCCACTCGTCCGTGCCTACGCGTTGGAAGAGGCTCTGGGCACTCCCGCCCACATCTATTTCAAGAACGAGTCTACCAACCCCTTAGGTTCACACAAAATCAACTCTGCCCTGCCCCAGTGCTACTATGCCAAGCAGGAAGGTACGACCAACGTCACCACCGAGACCGGTGCCGGCCAGTGGGGTGCTGCCCTCAGCTACGCCGCCAAGATCTACGGTCTTGACTGTGCTGTCTATCAGGTGAAGATTACCATGCAGCAGAAGCCCTACCGCTCCAGCATCATGCGCACCTTCGGTGCCGTCGTCGAGGGTTCTCCCTCGATGTCTACCCGTGCCGGTAAGGACATTCTGACCAAGGACCCCACGCACAGCGGTTCTCTCGGCACTGCCATTTCTGAGGCTGTCGAACTGGCCACCACCACGCCCAACTGTAAGTACACGTTAGGCTCCGTGCTCAACCACGTCGGCCTGCACCAGACCATCATCGGTCTGGAGGCTGAGAAGCAGATGGCCATGGCTGGCGAATATCCCGATATGGTGATTGCCTGCTTCGGCGGCGGCTCCAACTTCGGTGGCATCGCCTTCCCCTTCATGCGCCACAACCTGTTAGACGGCAAGAAGACAGAGTTCATCGCTGCCGAGCCTGACAGCTGCCCGAAGCTCACCCGCGGCCAGTTCCGCTACGACTTCGGCGACGAGGCTGGCTACACGCCGCTGCTGCCCATGTACACCCTGGGCCACAACTTCAGACCGAGCAACATCCACGCCGGTGGTCTGCGCTACCACGGTGCCGGTATGATTATCTCGCAGCTCATCAAGGACGGTTTCATGCACGGTGTTGACATCCCGCAGTTGGAGACCTTCGAGGCAGGTATGCTCTTCGCACGTACCGAGGGCATTATCCCCGCTCCCGAGAGCTGCCACGCCATTGCCGCCACCATCCGCGAAGCCAACAAGTGCAAGGAGACCGGCGAAGAGAAGGTCATCCTCTTCAACCTCTCCGGCCACGGCCTCATCGACATGCCGTCGTACGACTCGTTCATCAAGGGCGACCTGCAGAACTACACCGTCACCGACGAGATGATTGCCGCTAACCTTGCCGAACTCGACAAGTAATATAAGGTAAAAGTGAATAGTGAAAAGTGAAAAACTAAGGTAAAAGTGAATAGTGAAAAGTGAATAATTTCCTACCGGACTTCAATGGCGGCAGCAAATTATTCACTTTTCACTATTCACTTTTCACTTAAATATCTCGATGACTTCGCCGCGCTTTGTCTTGACGTCATACTCGTAGACCTTCCTGACAGGCAGCGTCTTCACCTCCTTCAATTCTTGCGACACTAACGGTTTTTTGACACTGGCACCTGCCAACAGCATGTTCGGACACTTACCCTTGGCTGCCTTGAGACCCTTACCCTTCAGAGGAACGTATGAACGCAGGCGCAGTACGCCGCCTAACCGCGACGTGATGCGGGCGCTGACTAACTGGCCGCCACGCCACGTCTCGTCAACCACGAAACCGCCACGGGCGCAGAGGCCCTTCACCTCGCCATCCTGCCAGGCGTCAGGCAGTGCGGGCAGCAGGTGTACGGCACCGTCGTGGCTCTGCACCAGCATCTCAGCCACACCGGCAGCACAGCCGTAGTTGCCGTCAATCTGGAACGGCGGATGGGCGTCAAACAGGTTCGGGTAGGTACGGCCCTCGGGATACATCTGTGCCATACGGTCCTCGGGCAACAGCGTCAGCATGTTCGACAGTATCTTCATGGCATGGTTGCCATCCAGCATCCTCGCCCAGAAGTTGATCTTCCATCCTAGGCTCCAGCCCGTAGCACGGTCGCCACGCTGAGCCAGCGTCGTAGCTGCCGCACTGAAGAGCTCCGGATGGCGGTAAGGTGAAATCTGGTTCGAGGGGTACAGACCGTAGAGGTGCGAGATGTGGCGATGCTCATCCTTGGGGTTGTCGCCATCCAACAGCCACTCCTGCAACTGTCCGTAGCGACCTATCTGCATCGGCGGCAGCTTGGCCAATGTCTGCGTCAGGCGCTTCGAGAGCCGGCTGTCCTTCACGCCCAGCACCTTCATGGCGTTCAGCACGTTGCTCAGCACGTCAAACACGATCTGGTTGTCCATCGTCGAGCCAGCGGTCACATTGGTACCCTTGCCCATCGGTCCGTGCTCAGGCGACACCGTCGGCACAGTAACCACCCACTTCTCTTTCTCCTTGCCGCCCTGCAGGAAAGGAGATCCCTGCGGAACAGGCTGCATATAGTCCATCAGGAACTCGGCGGCGCCCTTCATCACAGGATAGTACTGGCGCAGGAACGCCTTGTCGCCGGTGTACAGATAGTGCTGCCAGAGATGTGTCGACAGCCAGGCACCACCCGTCGGGAACATGCCCCACGGCGTGCCGTCCACGGGACCGGCAATGCGCCACAGGTCCGTATTGTGGTGTGCCAGCCAACCGCCGCAGCCGTACATCTGCCGCGCTGTCAGCGCACCGGTCTGGCTCAGGTCGGCTAACATGCTGAACAACGGTTCTGCCGTCTCTGCCAGGTTACCCACATCTGATATCCAGTAGTTCATCTCGGTATTGATATTGATGGTGTACTTCGAGTCCCACGGCGCTTTCAGCTTGTCGTTCCACACACCCTGCAGGGTCGACGGCTGGCCGCCGGGCTGCGAGGCGCATATCATGAGGTAGCGGCCATACTGGAACATCAGGGCCACCAGGTCCATGTCGCCACCCTTGGAGAAGGCGTCCAGACGCTTGTCGGTGGGTAGTGTCGAACGCTCACATGTCGGCAGCGTCAGCGACACACGGCAGTACTGCTGCTGGTACTTGGCTACATGGCGCTGCCACAGGCTGTCGAAGTCGCGTCCCTTCAGGGCCTCAGCCACGGCGGCGTTCTTCTCTGACGGCCGTCCGCTGACGTCGTTGTAGTTGACGTAGTTGGTCGCTGCTGTGATGTAGACGGTAGCCTCCGAGGCTTCCCTCACGACCATCTGTCCGTCCGTGGTCTCCAAGCGTCCGTTGCTTTCCACCCATACGCGGCACTCGGCGGTCAGCGCACCCTTGATGCCCTCCTGCTCACAGTTGTCCACGGTGGCGGTGAGCGTGTTGCCCGCCACCTGCTGGCTGGCCTTCAGTCCCCCTTCAAACGATAGGGCGAAGTTCAGCGCCCCAGCCTTGTCGGCCTCTATCTTCATGGCGATGACGTTGTCAGCCATCGACGCCATGGCCGTACGCTTGTAGTGGACGTTGCCTACACGGTAGCTGACGCTGACCGTTGCATTGTCCAAGCACAGCTCGCGGCGATAGTCGGCAGCATTCTGGTGGTTCCAGAATTTCAGGAACACGTTGCCCAAGGGCAAGAAGCGCATGCCGTGGGGGCCTTTCATGAAGTATTTGTCCAACAGGGCATGAGCCTCTTGCTCCTGGCCGTTGAAAATCAGCTCGCGCACCTCCTGCAGATGCGCTTTTGACTCCGTGCTGTTGTTGTTGTGGGGCGAACCGCTCCAGAACGTCTCCTCGTTCAGCTGGATCTGTTCCGTGTCAGCACCGCCATACACCATCGCCCCCATGTGCGAATTACCGATAGGCAGCGCCTCCAACCAGTTGGATGCTGCCTTGTCATACCACAGTTTCTGTGTCTGTGCCTGCATACCCATTGCACCCATCAGACACAACAGCAGGCTCATGCAAAGTCTTACCATTTCTTTTTTATAATTGATTAATTGTTTAATTTTTTAATTGTTAAAAGTTACCACAAACCTGGCACCGCCTGTATAGCTGGTGTCCAGCACGACGTCACCGCCCAGTCGGCGTGCCAGCGAACGGGCCACGGTCAGTCCGATGCCCGTGCCGTCGTAGTATTCGTTCAGCTGCACGAACTCGTCGAAGATATGCTCCGACTCCTCGGCGGGTATGCCGATACCTGTATCCTCGACGGTGAACAGCACCCGCTGGCCATCCTGTGCGATGCGCAGCACAACGGACTTCTTGTCGCCCGCGTCGGCAGCGGCGGCCTCTTCATGGTGCAGGGCCTCGGCACCTTTCGTAAACTTCCGCGCATTGTCTAACACTAACGTCAGCACACGGGTTGCCGCAGCCAGGTTGGTCTGCAGCATGGCGGTGTCACCGTCCTCGCCCATCTCCATGTCGAAGTTCAGGTGTTCAGCCGTCGTGATGCCGCTGTCCTCGGCGGCCTGCGCGGCTATCTGCACCGCCAGCACGTGGTCGTTACACTCAATGACCGCCCGACTGTTGACATCCGACAGTTCCAGCATCTTGTTCACCAGTCCCGTGATGCGGTTGGTGTTCTCGTTAATCTGGCGGTTGATGTCCTGGCGCGTATCGTCGTCTAACTCCATGTCGGGCATCGTAATCACCTGCGTGAAGCCCGAAAGGATGTTCAGCGGCGTACGTATCTCATGGGAAATCTGCTGGATGAAGTTGGTCTTCATGCGCGACGACTCCTCAGCACGCTCGTTGGCCACGGTCAACTCTTCGTTCTTCTGCTCCAACTGTGCATTAGCCGTTTCCAACTGCGCATTGGCCATTTCCAACTGCGTGTTGACCGCCTCCAGCTTGTGGTGGGCCAACTCCAACTGCTGATAGGCATGAGCCAGACGGCGCTGGGCCTTGATGCGGTGGTAGATGTAAATGGCCAGGAAGGCAAAGACCAGCAGCGACACTATCAAGATGCTCCTCATGCGCTGCCGCGACATGTCTGCCTGCTGTTCCGCTATCATGTTCTCCTTTTGCTGCGTGTCGTAGATGGTGGCGAGCTCGGCGGCATCGTTGCTCTTGCTGGTGACCAGCACGCTGTCGAGCATGTCGCAGAGCTTCAGTCCCACAGCCAGCGCACTGTCAATCCTTCCGGCACCCACGTTGGCTTTGTATTTCGGCAGCAGGTAGGTGCTGATGTTGTCCAGTGTCGGTTCCAGCCCGCGCTGCTGCACCAGCTGGTCCAGGTGTGTGAAGTTGTCGGCAGCCTCGCCCATGCGGCCGGCCTCCATCAGGTAGGTGGCAAGCCCTATCAGTCCCTCGTCGCTCTTGCCGAAGTCGCTATCGGCCAGTTCCGTGTAAATCCTGGCGGCCTCGCGCTGCTGCCCCATGCCCTGCAGGACCAGCATGCGGTGCAGGGCCACGCGGCCCCGGTACTCCTCCACCAGCTTCCGGCGGTCTTCCGTGACGTTCTGCAACCGCACCGCCATTAGCGAGTCGGTGACGGCCGTCCACTTCTGTGCCTCGCTGTAGTGGTGTGTCTTGATGTAGCTCAGGGCAATATCGTCCACCGCCATAATGGCATCGTCCAGATTGCGCTGAGACGGGTCTTTCGCTGCCAGTTCCAGCAGCCGTTGCCGTGAAGACTCGTAGTTTTTGGCAGCCTCCGTCAGGCGACCCAAGTTCAGCTGACAGCACCCGATGGTGTTCAGCAGGATGGCCATGTCCTTCTCAGAATAGTCCTCACTCGACCTGAGCCGGTCGATGGCAGGCATGGCCACGCGCAGCGCCTCCTCATACTCGCCGCGCCTCACCAACAACTCTGCCAACCGACGTACAGACTTATTATAATAGTACAGGTCTTTGTCCGTCTCTATCTTCGCGTCCACCACCTTTCGATAGTAGTACTCTGCGCTGCGCACCTTGCCTAAGTTGTTGTAGCCCACGCCACGCCAGCGGTTGGCGTTCATCCGCGTGATGGCGCCCTCGTGCTCAAAACTGTCTGTCAGCTCCAACAGGCGCGTATAGTCCAACGCCCTGCCAGCCGCAAACAGCACGCTGTCGGCATGGGTCACCTGGGTCTTCTCCTTGCTTTCATGCCCGCACGAAACAGCCAGCAGCATGCCTGCAGCGACGAAGACGACAGTGGTGGTCAGATGGTTCAGCTTCATACCAGAATATCTTGTCTTGTTTAGTAGTTTTCAACCGCTATTCGCGATTTCCTCGCAAAGATACGAATAAGTGAGGAGAAAACCAAACTTTTTTTGATTTTTCTCGAACAAGGCCCCGACAACTCATCAGCATGAGTCATCGGGGCCTTGTTTGTGGTTAAGAAGTGGCTTAACTTCTTTAACTTCTTTAACTCCTTAAAATGTTATCCTATCTCAATCTGGCGCGAAACCTTGACCTTCTCCTCCACCATCTTCGGCAGCTCTACGGTCAGCACACCGTGCTCCACCTTGGCCGAGATAGCCTCCTTCTGCACGTCGTCAGGCAGTATCAGCGTCTGCTCAAATTTCGAGTAGCTGAACTCGCGGCGCAGATAGCGCGTGGTCTTGTCCTCCTCACTGTGTTCCTGCTTGTGCTCCATCTTCACCACCAGGTTACCCTCGTCGTTGATGTGGACATTAAAGTCCTCCTTCTTCATGCCCGGAGCTGCCAGTTCTACGGTGTATGCTTTGTCCGATTCTTTCACATTGATGGCAGGAGCCGTGCAGTTTGCCTTCGGCATATAGTCGTTGTAAAACAGGTCGTTGAACACGGTTGGAATCCAGTTGTTTGATCTCATTGTTGGCATCATAATCGTTACCTCCTAATTATTTGTTTAAGTGATACATTTTGTTAATTACTTTCTCATGAACCTTGCGGCTCTCACTCACAAATATGCAACATTAATGCCAAACTCATAAAACTGCCACTTTGTCACAAAACGCCGCCATTTTGTCACTCACACAGTCCTGTTACTCTAAATTGATGCAAGTAGTTCTCAATGAAGTCAACAGGCTGATTACGCAATCCGCAGTCTGACCCACAGCCAACGAGGAATGAGGCGCCAGAAGAAGACGAGCAGGCGGTAACGCCAGTCGATGGTGATGATGGTGCGCCCACGTTTCAGGCCCCTGACGATGTGCTGCGCCACCTTGGCGGCATCGAGCTGCAGGGGGTAGTTGCTCCCGCTGATAAGGGCCGTGCGCACGAAGCCAGGACGGATGTCGTGGATGGTGATATGGCGAAGGCGACGGATGTGGCAGAGTTGGGTCAGACACTCCAGATAATGATTCACGTAGCGTTTGGTGGCTGAATAGGCGGGTGCGGCACCAAGTCCCTTAGTACCGGCAATGCTGCTGATGACAGCTATCTGACCGTGCTGTTCAGGGTGCGCCTCAAAGTAGTGGAAGGCAGCTCCCACCATGCGGGTCATTCCCACGGCATTTGTCTCGACGGTAGACAGTTCCAGCTCCATGTCGAGCTCCGTATTCTGATAGCCGATGCCGGAACTGTGGAAATAGAGGTCCATGCCGCCCGTTTTGCCTATCAGCGTCAACAGGCGTGCAGGGGCATCAGCCTTCGTGACGTCTATCTGCTCAGTCGCTACGATGTTCAAGTGCTTGCGTTGTATCTGTTGCAGCCGTTCCTGTCGGCGTCCGGCAATACCCACCAGCCATCCCTGCGCCGCCAGCGCCTTAGCCACCTCAAGCCCTATGCCTGACGTCGCCCCGATAATAATTGCTCGTCGTTGTTGGTTCATATAGCAAGTCTCATGCAATCAATCTTTCCTTCGACAAAGGTAGTGAAAATCGAGAGAAATACAAAGAAAATCGTGATTTTCTTTTATTTCCGAGGTGCATCCTACCTTCGACCGAAGGTCAGAGGTAGTGAAAATCGAGAGAAATTCTTCCGTGTGATAACCTTTCCTGTATTTCTTGCATTTCCTGCTTTTCCTGCACCAGTATGGATTGTAGCTTTTATATCCAGCCTTGATATTTGGAGTATCAAAGCTGGATATTCGGAGTATCAAGGCCGGATACTCAGAGTATCAAGGCCGGACACTAATTTTTGATACTTTTGTTAAATTTTCTATAATGCCGTCTTTGGTGCAGTGCAGGAAAAGCAGGAAATGCAGGTTTTTGCACAATTACTCAAGGTGAGGATTAATGAACTTCTCGTTTGTGTACTTTATTCAGATTGTTGTCACATGTGGTTATCCACTAATCACCAGTCTGAACTCGAACCGATGTTATTTCCATAAGCGTCGTAATATGTCGTGGTTGTGCCTCCACCATAATTCTCTCTGGTAGTTGACGAGCCTATGCTACCACCGTACTTGTCATAGTAGTCAGTTGTAGTCCCACAACCATGGCAAAAGTAAAGCTGTTCTTCGGTTTTTGCAAGAAAAAACAGATAACAAGCCTTGCGAAACACTTTTTTCTTAGCTAATCTCTCCATATCGCATCAAAAATCGAAAAATAAATTGTAACTTTGCGGCAATAAACGTATATCAGATATGACTACTAAGAACATCTTTGCTGGTTTTGGGTTAAGAACAGAGTTCGTTAATCGCATTTATAACGAGTTAATGAAACGCAATTTCTTAACCTACGCTGATGTTCTTGCTTCATATTATGGAAGGCCACAAGGTTATTATGATAAAATATCATGCAATAGCGAAGTGGGCTACGGAGAACTTAAGAAAGCTTTCCCCGAAGTACTTAAGGCATTAAGATCTTACGACCCTGACTGTATTGAGGATAACGGAAAGGTTGGTAAAGGAAGAGCATATCGCTATATTGGCAAGAAAGACGACCCGCTCGCTGAAGAGCGCAAGGCTGTAGTGCAGAAGTCTGTAGAGGACTACGTGGCATTCTGCAAAGCCTCAGCAGGAATTATGCCTGCAAGTTGGTTCTCTGCTTTCTTTGAGAACACGCAACTTTTGCTTGACACGAACAGGGAAGCAAAAGATGGAGATATTCGCATCAGTTCAAGTATGGAGCAAAATCTTACCAATATCCATCTTCTTCCTGTATTCTTTAAGGCCATTTCAGACAAGCAAGTTCTAAGATTTGATTATCAGCGATTTGGACAGGAGCCTTTTACATTGGTTTTTCATCCCCAATTCCTCAAAGAATATAATGGTCGATGGTTCGTATTTGGCGAGGCTGATCGTGAACCCTATCAGGCTTATAATGTGCCATTAGATAGAATAGTAGGTGAGGTCTGTGAGGTAGATGATGTTGAATACATTCCTGCCCCTAAAGGTTTCTATCAGGAGTTCTTTAAGAACATCATAGGTGTCACACACGAGAAAGGTGCCAAGGTCGAGGAAGTCATCATCCGCACGAAGACTGAATACCAGCACGGCCTTCTGTTGACAAAGCCCTTGCACCATTCCCAGACAGAGACGCTACCCTTTGGAGAGCATGATAGCCAATGCTACGGCGAAGTCCGCCTGACAATAGAACCCAATCGCGAACTGCGAGGACGTATCCTTATCTATGGTGCGAACCTCGAAGTTATCAGTCCTCAGTCATTACGAGAGCAGATTAAAGATACTTTAAAGAGGCAATTGGTTCAATATTTAGATAAAACCGAGTCAAAATAACTAAAAATGGCCTATAAAGATAAAATAATAGCCCATTTATTTGTATTTGTCGTAATTTTATATTAAATTTGCGACAAAAATAATATCATATGACGAATCAATCTATTGAAACAAAGATACTTAATAGAATTAAGAAGAGCGGTAGGGGTAATGTCCTTTTCGCTTCAGACTTTATCCGTTATGGGGAAAAGAAATCTATCAATAAGACATTGGAACGTATGACAAATGATGGAACCATCCTCCGTATAGGTCGTGGCATCTATTATTATCCGAAGATAGATAAAAAACTTGGCTTAGGAATCCTCTACCCAACGCTTGAAGAAGTTGCTGACGGGATAGCAAAACGAGACAAGGCTCATACAGTACCAACCGGACTATATGCACTTAATAGACTTGGCTTCTCTACTCAAATTCCGATGAACGTTGTGTTTATGACAGATAGTTATAGCCGCAAAATCTCGTTGATAAATGGTGGGACTATCGAGTTCAAACGTTCTTCCCCCAAGTATTTAGCCTTTCATTCACAACTTGCCATGTTGCTGACATCTGCCTATAGAAGTCTTGGCAAAGAGCATATCACACCAGAAATCATAGCTCGAACGAAGGAATTATTAGCGAAAGAAGAAAAGAAATCCATTGAACAGGATTATCAACTGATGCCTGCCTGGGTGTCCTCAATCATCAAATCGCTCTATGCAGAAGAATAACTACTTTACGCTGACCACAGCTCAGCAGCGTACGATATTGGAACAGACTGCCATCAAGAAGGCATTGCCCAAACAGGCGATAGAAAAAGACCTGTGGGTGACCACGATTCTGAAAATAGTATTCAGTTTGCCATGTGCAGATAACTTAGTATTCAAGGGAGGCACATCCCTCAGTAAAGTGTGGGGCCTCATCAATCGTTTCTCCGAGGATATAGACCTGGCCATAGACCGTAATGTTTTCGAACTTGACGGTGAACTGACCAAAAAACAAGTAAAGAAATTACGAAAGGCCTCTTCTATCTTTGTTCGCGATGAACTATACTGCCAATTAGTTGAGGCAATTGGTCAGACTTCACTTAAAAACAAATGCCAGATAGAAGCAGAGCCTGATGGTAAGGGCGATGCCACTTATCCAGAACCTCGAAGTATTTTCATCCGCTATCAGTCTGTGTTTGAAGATCAACTGGCTTATATTCCACCCATCGTCAAGATTGAGGCTGGTGCTCGTTCTTTATTGGAGCCATACGATGAAGCCCAGTTGCACAGTATGGTGGAAGAGGCGTTACCTACTATAAGTACAACACAGGTTGATGTTGCGATTAAGACCGCAATAGCAGAAAAGACATTTTTGGAAAAGGCATTCCTTCTACACGAATTGTTTTCTGTCAACAAACAGGTAGATGCCAAACGTCGTTCCCGTCATATTTATGACCTCCACATGATGATGCAGCAGGGCGTTGCTGAGAAGGCCATACATAATGATGAGTTATGGCAAACTATCCTTCGTCATCGCTCCACACTCACCAGTATGCAAGGCGTAGATTATACGGCAGACATCCGAAAGAATATCCAACTTATTCCACCATCAGAATCTTTGGCAAACTGGAAAAAGGACTATGAAGATATGTCTTCTGCTATGATATATGGTGAAAAACCAGTATTTGCAGAGCTTTTAGAAAGTATGAACAGGTTAGAACTATTATTTAAAAAGGTGTAGGTATGAAGGATTTGAATACTCAAATCGGTTCCATGGAGAACGGAACGTTTTCGTTAAGCCAGACGAACAAAAGGAGCTTGCTTGTTTTGTCGTGGCGAGAAAACGTGGGATATAATCCAACCGTTCGTAATGGTGATTTCTATGCAGCAATCAGAAATAGGTTGTACTTTTGCATCAAATTACAAAATGAAAGGGCATCACTCTTCCTCGCGAACTAGTCTTTTGGGAACAAAAACCACAAGGCTTGCGATTTTTTTTTAGCCTTAACCCCTTTTTCTTTTAGAAAAAAAATTGTACCTTTGCAGTAATGATGTACTAAGATATATATTATGAACTGGGAAGAATGTAGATATAAAGATATCGCAGAGAAATTCTCTGACGACGATGTCACTAAGCTAATTGATGCAATGATAGTAAGTTTTGATAAATGTGGGAAATACTATGAAATGCATCATATAACAGAACTAATTAAAGATTGTGTCGCAAATTCTTCTGAAATATTAAGTTTAGTTCAAGAAAGAGCCCAAAGGGATGTAAAGAATCTTAAAATGAATAATTCTCGTCCTATATTAGATTTTGAGGATGATTTTGAAGAACTTAACATAATACTAAGAAAGAAGGATATATTAAATTCTATTATGGCTTTTATAAAAAAGGATGCTATAAAAAAATGTAAAGACAGATATTTCTTAAGGTTACAAGAAGATGATAGTGTCGATTTCAAATCTTGCGATTCATACAATCCTTTGAAAGATGTTATTGAATTCTACAAAGATGGCGGATGGGGAATTGCCGATAAAAATGGTAAAGTGCTTGTAAGAAACCATATTAACGAAAAGCCCTCTGCACTTCCATTTCGTTCTTTTTTAAATGTAAATTATAGAATTATTCAAGACAGAGATACAGGACTCTATGGTGTTCTTTCATTAAAAACCTTCAGCGAGCAAATTCACTGTCTTTATGATAGTATCGAGGCTGTTGAGTATTGGCAGGAGCACAGAAAATGTTTTATTCTTAAAGTAAAAAAAGATGGTAAGTTGGGATGCTATGATGAGAACTGTTCCTTGATTATCGAATGTCTATATGATGATATTCAAATTGTGTCAGATTTGTTAGAATGTGGTAAGGATGGAGATTGTATATATTCAGAAAGTTCGAATCAGAAATCTGGAAAAATATATGAAGGAACAAAATATCTATATGACTTATACGGGCATTTGTTGTTAGGAGGTTATAATTATATGGATTATCAAGAGTATATTTATAACAAAAGATTTCTTTTCTATTTTGGTACAACATATGAAGAATATTTAGAAAAATGTACCATTGACAATGGTGATGATATTGAACTACCGAATTATCACATTAATTATGAAAAGCCGATTATTTGTCTAGTGTTAGATAGTCATTTCGACACTCTATTAAAGGATAATAGAAAAAGTATTCGCGTGCCATATGGGAAAAATTTTCAGTCTATACAAGAATTACAAAACTATATACCGAGTGATTATCTTCTTTCAGGTAGAGTAGATTTATATGATTATGCCTCACATTCACTTATTTACATGACTAAAAAGAATGCGGATAAGTATGTCATTTATGACTTTATTCCAGGTCTTCCTGAATCCTTTTTTTATAGTGAGGCGCACTGGGAGACACATTTAATAGAGGACAATGAAGTGATAATAGCAAAAATTGATAACGGCAAGATATCGTGGCGTTTTAAGGTCAACGAAATCTGTAACACCTGTAGATACTTATTGTATCGTAATGGCGAAAGAGTTGGATTCTATTCTCAACATGGAGTTACAGCTGCCATCTATTCAGCAGTAACCATTGAGGCCCAAGATAATAAAATTTATGTAGCACAAATTACTCCTGGAATATTGGAATCTGATAATAAAAAATGGAATCCTAATACTGTTCAACACAGGGGATATACCATACAGTATTTTGAATTATTATCGGATGGAACTTTGGTCAAATTACAAGATGATTGGAAAATCTTTTGCCCTAAAGACTTCAAATGGTTCCCATTTAATTTCAAGAGTAGAAATGGGCTTATTGATGAAATGTATGATGACTATTCTTGTCACGAAGATGGAAGGTCATATGAAGAATATGGTGGGTACAACGAATATGACGATGACACCATAGATGATGCGTTTGATGGTTATCCTGAAGCGACATGGAATGTTGATTAAGAAATGGCTGATTTAAAATGACTATCTGGCAAATCATACTGATCATCTGTGGGACTATTACGGCAATAGTCTTCATTGGCGTGCTCATAGGACTTCTTTTGGACGACAAGAAGTTCATGGACAGGGAATGGTGGATGTTGCCAGCCATGCTTTTCTTCGTCCCTGTAGTGTTATACCACCTTGTCAGAGAGTTATGGGAATACCTTTCTGAAGTATGGAAAGATGGTGGATTCAGGAAACACTATCAATTGA
>JAEEGJ010014770.1_pt1 | contig 18424 bp, 13 predicted proteins | sample 8958761 | NCBI WGS metagenome assembly JAEEGJ01 (sample SAMN16246546, study PRJNA631951) | gut metagenome | biome: gut microbiome; feature: rumen; material: RS-attached | host: Bos | place: Iran: Karaj | collected 2018-10
TCTTCGAGCTCGTCAAGATCCTTCATTGTGCCCTTGCCCTCAGTGATTCTTGTGAGGATCTCGAGCATTCTCTTTGTACCGATACGGCAAGGTGTGCACTTACCACAGGACTCGTCGCAGATGAATTCCATATAGAACTTAGCAACGTCAACCATGCAGTTGTCTTCGTCCATTACGATAGCACCGCCGGAACCCATCATTGATCCCTTAGCTACGAGGTTATCGAAATCGATAGGCTCGTCAAGATACTCAGCTGTCAAGCATCCGCCGGAAGGACCACCTGTCTGGATAGCCTTGAACTGCTTGCCGTCCGGGATACCGCCGCCGATATCATAGATGAGCTCTCTTAATGTTGTACCCATAGGAACTTCTACGAGACCAACGTTATTAACTTTTCCGCCCAAAGCGAATACCTTAGTACCCTTGGACTTCTCTGTACCTACAGAAGCGAACTTGTCAGCGCCTTCTCTTAAGATGTAAGGAACGCATGCAAGTGTCTCTACGTTGTTAACGCATGTCGGCTTGCCCCAGAGACCCTTAACAGCCGGGAACGGCGGTCTCGGACGGGGCATACCGCGCTTACCTTCAATGGAGTTAAGGAGCGCTGTCTCCTCACCGCAAACGAATGCGCCTGCACCGAGTCTGATCTGGCAGTCGAAACTGAAGTCTGTACCGAGGATGTTCTTTCCGAGCATACCCTCAGCTCTTGCCTGCTCGATAGCGATCTTAAGTCTCTTAACAGCGATCGGGTACTCGGCACGTACATAGAAGTAACCTTCTGAAGCGCCGAAAGCGTAACCTGCGATCATCATACCTTCGATAACTCCGAGAGGGTTACCTTCGAGGATGGAACGATCCATGAATGCACCCGGGTCGCCCTCGTCGCCGTTACATACAACGTACTTCTGATCAGCCTGAACGTTGAGAGCGAACTGCCACTTTCTGCCTGTGGGGAATCCGCCGCCGCCGCGTCCACGGAGACCGGAAGCTAAAACTTCGTCGATAACTTCCTGCTGGGACATTGTAAGAGCTCTCTTGATGCCCTGGAAAGCGCCCATGCCGATTGCTTCGTTGATGTCCTCAGGATTGATAACGCCGCAGCCGTTGAGAGCTACACGTCTCTGCTTCTTATAGAAGAGGATGTCTTCCTGCTTTGTAACCTTCTCCTGTGTCTTAGGATCAACATAAAGAAGACGGTCAACGATCTCGCCGCCGATGAGGTCCTTCTCAACGATCTCATCAACATCCTCGATCTTAACCATCTTATAAAGAGTATCCTCAGGATAGATCTTAACGAAAGGTCCCTGTGAGCAGAAACCGAAACAACCTACCTGGTTTACTGTAGCCTTATTCTCGATTCCCTTCTCCTTGAGGAGAGCCTTGAATCTTTCCATGATCTCTGTGGAGTGTGCGGAAAGGCATCCTGTACCGCCGCAGAGAACGATGTGACGGAGTCCGTCAGCGCCCTTGATCTTATCGTCGAGGCTCTTGGAGAGAGCTTCAAATCTCTCATTAAGGTCATTAACTGTGCTTATCATGCCTTTGCTGCCTCCTCTTTGAGTTCTTTAATGATCTCCGGTACCTGGTCAACCTTAACCTTAGGGTAAACCTTGCCGTTGATACTTACTGCGGGTGCGATACCGCAGGCGCCGATGCAGCGGAGAGCGTCCAATGTGAACAGGCCGTCTTCTGTTGTCTGACCGGGCTTAACTCCGAGGAGTTCCTGGAACTTGTCGATAACGTTCTGGGCACCCTTAACGTAGCAAGCTGTACCAAGGCAGCAGCCTACGACGTACTTTCCCTTCGGAGTCAGAGAGAAGAATGAGTAGAATGTAACAACTCCGTAGATCTCTGCTACCGAAATACCTGTCTTCTGGGAAACCAGTTCCTGAACCTCGAGCGGAATGTATCCGTACTCATTCTGGATGTCACTCAGGATCATCATCAAAGGAGTCTTATCGTTCTTGTGACGATCACAGATCTCCGTAATCTGAGCGACAGCAGCTTCTTGTAATTTTGCCATAAAAACCTCCTGCCTCTTTGGGAATATTCCAACGTATCAATTATACTTGGCGGGGTTCGGTTAGTCCACGCTAACTGCCTCTTCAGAATGATGATTTATGTATCAAAAGTGTAAAAAAATTAACGCATTTGGATGAGTATCGTTTTTCGTCTCAGGGGGCATCAAGAGCGAGAATAAAAAAGCCGCCCGCAGGCGGCTTGGGAAAATTATCAGAATCCGTTATGTCCTTGGCTGTTGCCTTCCAAGGTGTTCTTCTGCTTTGACCAGGCGCTGGCCAGCCAAATGTTGTCGTCTCCGCGTCTGTTGCAGATAATGTAGAACCGCAAAGGGATATCTCCCTCGGAAGATTTTAAAACATTCCTGTTCATACCCGTCTCACTAAGCTTTACCAAATCACCGGTATCTCTTGGCCACTGATATTGCCATTTTCCGTCAACATAGAATAAAGCCGGTTTCCCCAGATCATCGATATAACCAACATAATAGACAGTGTTCTTTTGAGCTACAGTAAGCTCGGTAGATTCATCATGACCGACGCCTATAACCAAGATATAAGGTTCGCCATTAGTTTTCTTTTTATTTTTGTCGGCTCTGCCATAACCTACTAGCTCAATGGTTTCATCTCCGTAATTCTTCAGATCGCCTCTCCACCAATTTACATTCTTAGTAGTATTGTTGGAGCCGTCCAAAGCCTCACTCAGATCGCCACCGTAAAAAGCATAAAACTTCGCAAGTTCAGCCTGGGCGGCAATACGGAACTCATCAGCCTTCTGAATATACTTGACTTTCCTGGAGTTCTTGATATATCCGGTTAGAGCAGGAACAAGAATTCCCGCAAGGATCGCCAGGATCACAAGGACAACGATCAACTCGACAAGCGTAAACGCCTGCCTGCACTTGTGTTTTCTTTTTCCGATCCTCTTAAGCATGTTCCGTCCCTCTTTCAGTTTTGTATCTTATATTATACTCCACGGACACAAGGCTTGCCACTTACAACTGGCGCTTTACCGTCGTCTGGTATTCGTCGCCGTTTTTGTAGAACGGGCACTCCTTGCTCTTACTCTGGGCAAATCTTATGACCTCATCCTCATCGAGGTCAAGATCGCAGACGGCTTCGCCCGTCATTTCATCAATGTATGCGTACTGGCATGTTTCGCAGCTGGCCATATAACCTCCGTTTACTTACCGTCTTCGCCCGGAAGGAATTCCATGACATCATCGTCCGGCGTGAATTCGGTGACCTCATTGTCATCGGGATCCAGTCCGTCCTTTGGGATAACGGATCTGATGACCGCGGTGACAACTTCGTATTCTTCCATAAGGAGATCGTGCTCAGTCTTTATCGTTCCGCTGTCGCCCGCGTTTGCCGCAGCCTCGAGCTTGCCCGCGCGCATCGACAGGGCAGTCGCGCCGATCATCTTCGAAGAACTCTTGATGGAATGGACATAGATCGAATAATCATGCCAGTTGGAATTGTCGTAACTCTTTTGCAGGTTGTGCGACTTTTCGAGTTCCCCATAGGCATATTCGGCAAGGAGCGAGCGGTAGAGCGACTCGTCATCCTGACAATACTTGAGGCCCGCCTTGGGTTCTATGCCGACTGAACGGAGGGAGATGAACATGTCTTCAACCGTTCCTTCACCGTCAATAGCCTCCGACGGCTCGTCAATGACCTTTTCAACCTTCTCTTCAGGCAGGTACTTCACGATCATCTTCTCGAGCGCATAGTTGTCGATCGGCTTTGTCAGATAGTCCGTAAACCCTTCGGAAAGATAACGTTCCTTTGCTCCGATGACCGCGTCCGCAGTAAGGCAGATGACCGGAACGTCTCTGCTCTCCCCGTCCGAAGTCCCGCGGATCTTGTGGAGAGCCTGGGTTCCGTCCATCTCGGGCATTCTCTGATCCATGAATATCATGTCATACCTTGTCTTTGCCGCCATGGATACGGACTCTTCGCCGGAAGTGGCTGTATCGATCTTTATCTTGGTGTTCTTCAGAAGGTTGACGGCAACCGTCAGATTTATCCTTGTGTCATCGACGATAAGGATGTGCGCACCGGGTGCCCTGAACGACTCTTTGTATGGTCTGTCGCCCGGAATGTGCTCCTGCAGGCGCGACTGGAAATCTCCTATCGGCGTGTCGGAAACGACGTTCTGGGGGATGGTCACCGTAAAGACGGATCCTTTGCCGTATTCGCTCTCGACTTCTATCTTTCCGCCCATGAGTTCCACGAGATGGTGCGTGATCGTAAGGCCGAGGCCGGTGCCTTCAACGGTGCTGTTGCGCTCCATGTCGAAACGCTCAAACTTGTCGAAGAGTTTTGCCTTGTCTTCCTGCTTGATGCCGATCCCTGTATCCCAGACGCTTATGATCAGAAGGATCTTTCCTTCTTCCTGCTTCCTGCAGCGGAGCTTGAGATCGACCGATCCCTTGTCGGTGAACTTGACGGCATTGTTAAGGAGATTCGTGAATATCTGGCGGACGCGGATCTCGTCACCCGAAAGCTCGTCCGGGATCGACGGATCGACTTCTACGGTAAACGCCAGTCCCTTGTCCTGTGCCTTAAAGAGGGTCATGTTATGGATGTCGTTGATGAGGGAACTCAGCTGGTAAGGCGCGGTTACGAGGCCCATCTTTCCTGCTTCGATCTTCGAAAAATCGAGGATGTCGTTGACGATCGCCAGAAGATTGTGGCCTGCCTTCTTGATATCGCGCGTATAGACACTGATGCTCTCAAGGGCTTCCTGGGCGGCCAGCGGATCACTCTCGACCACGTCCATCGCACGGTGGTCCTCCCTGATGACCATCTCGTTCATGCCCAGGACCGCATTGATCGGCGTGCGGATCTCGTGCGACATGTTCGCAAGGAAGTCGCTCTTTGCGTTGTTTGCGCTCTCGGCGCGGGTCTTCTCTTCGATAAGCTCTGCCTGAGCCTTGACGTAAGGCCTTACCGTAAGCAGCGAAAGGACTGCTCCGACGAAGAGCGAGATTATGAGGATGACTATGTAGCCAAAGACCGTCTGACGGGTCTGTGCGGAAAGCTGTGATTCAAACCAGGAAACGGTGAAGTCCACGGCAACGATGCCGACGACTTTGCCCGAAGCATCGAAGACCGGGCTGTAGGCACTATAGAAGGAGCCCCACTGATCAGTGTAAGGAACCTCGTCGACTGCGGCCTTTCCCCTGCCTGCGCTTGCGAGCGCATCGGTGTATTTGACCTCGTCGCCATAGCTTGCGGGACTGACCTGATCGAGGTCGATCGTGAAGATGTAGTGTCCGGGCTGGTCTTCCTTAATGCAGTAAACGTATTCGAACTCGACGTTCTCCCTGAAGACCGCGAGGGTGTCATATATCTTTTGGTAGGCATCGCTTCCGACTGTATCCTCGGACAAGGTCTTCATTGCCTCGCCGCTGACTGAACCTGACGCGCAGTTTGCGATGTCCAGCATGCGCTGCTGGATCGACTTGCGGATGGAAGATCTGGAAACGTAGATGGAGACGGAGCAGAACAGGATGCTGGAGATAAGCAGTATACATCCGACCATCAGGATTATCCTGGTTGACAGACTGGTCCTGGATGACACGTGTTTTCCCCTCCGATTAAGAATAATTAATAATAAATTAAAAATGGCGTCTTATCAATGTTGTAAAATTTTCTTTACCAGGCTTGGGTTTCGTTTTATATTATATTTATTCGATATTCGGAGGTAACGGCAGTGCGTAAATATGGCAGTCTGATCAAAGCGGCGGTTGTTTCTTTGCTTGTAGCCCTTGTTGCAGGCATCTCGTTCCCTCTGGCGGTCAGCGCGGAAGAAAGCAGCCGCAAGACGGTAAGAGTCGGCTGCCACGAAGCCCCTTATTTCATCAAGGATAAGAACGGCAGGCTCTCCGGTTATTCCTATGAATACCAGCGCAAGATCGCGGCATATACAGGCTGGAAATACGAATACGTCGAAGGCACTTTTTCCGAACTCTTAGATAAGCTCAAAAAGGGCGAGATCGACATGATGAGCGACGTATCCTATTCCGAGGAAAGGGCAAAAGACTATCTTTACGCTTCACTGCCGATGGGCACGGAATCCTATTATCTTTTCATCTCATCAGACAATCAGGACATCACATCGAAAAACCTCTCTTCGCTCAATGGCAAAAAGGTCGGTCTTGTCGAAGGCAGCATTATGAAAAGCCTCTTCCTCGAATGGGAAAAGTTCCACGGTATCAACGCCCAGATAGTAGAGTTGAACTGCTCTGACGAAGACACTTTAAAAGAACTGGGAAGATCCATCGATGCCTGCATCACAATGGATTTCTACGGAACCTCCGACAAATACATCCCGATCACCAAGATCGGTTCGTCCGACTTCTATTTCGTCGTAAACAAGAACAGGCAGGATCTCAAGAGCGAGCTCGACGCCGCATTGAGCAGGCTCCAGGACGAGAACAAGTATTTTGACCAGCAGCTGCACGACAAATATCTCAAGGCTTCCGAAACGAACAAGTATCTGACTAACGAAGAAAAAGACTGGCTCTCCGCCCATGGAACGATCCGCGTCGGTTACCAGGACAACTATCTGGCATTCTGTGCAAAAGATCCGGCCACCGGCGAACTGACAGGAGCTTTGAAGGACTATCTTGATTACGCTTCGTCAGCTTTTGAGAACGCCCACATCAAATTCGAGGCGATCGCATACCCGACTGCCCTTGAAGCAATGGAGGCGCTGGAACAGGGCAAGATCGACTGCGTGTTCCCCGCAAACCTCACCGATTACGATTCCGAACAGCTGAACCTTGTAATGACGCCGGCGCTGATGCGCTCGGAGATGGATGCCGTCGTAAGGTCATCCGAACAGAAGGAATTCCTGCGCAAGAAAAAGATCGTCGTTGCCGTAAACGAAGGCAATACAAACTATGACCTGTTCCTTGCCGAGCATTATCCGAAGTGGGACAGGGCGTACTTCAAGGACACGCCGAAAGGACTCGAAGCAGTCGCCAGAGGAGATGCGGACTGCGTCATCATCAGCAGCTACCGTTACAGCAACATTTCCAAACTGTGCGATACGCTGCATCTGTCAACGGTCTATACCGGCGTTGAAATGGATTACTGCTTCGCCGTACGTGCGGAAGATACGACACTTTATTCCATCATCTCAAGGATAACCGGCGTCGTTCCGGACTCTGTTGTCCATTCCGCCCTTACCTATTATTCTGCTGAAGACGTTAAGGCGAACTTAGGCGACATCATCAAGGACAACCTTTTCATCATCCTGGCGGTCATCGCGGTCATCCTCCTGGTCATCGTGATCCTTCTCCTGCACAACATCCGCGCCGAGAAGAAGATCCTCGAAAAGGAGCACCAGGTACAGGATCTCAACAGGCTTGCCTATGTTGACTCCCTTACTGCCGTGCGAAACAAGGGTGCATATTCAGACTACATAAACAAGCTTCAGGAACGAATAGAAAACGAGGAGAAATTCGACCTTGCCGTCGGCATCTTCGACTGTAATGATCTGAAGACCATAAACGACAGGTTCGGGCACGACAAGGGTGATCTCTATCTCAAGAACAACTGCCAGATAATCTGTAAGACATTCGGTCACAGCCCGGTATTCAGGATAGGCGGCGACGAGTTTGCGGTATTCCTGATGAACGGCGACTTCAACAAGCGCGACGAACTGATCGCCCAACTTGAAAAGAAGCAGACAGAAAGGAACTCAGCCGTCGAATATAAATGGGAAGAAGTCCATGTCGCTTACGGCATCGCTGTCTTCGATCCCGTACATGACTCAGGCGTCAGTGACACAATAAGGCGTGCTGACAAAGCCATGTACGAAAACAAGAATAAGACGAAGTCAGAAGGAAAATGACGGCTGATCACTCGCCGGTCGGAATATCCGGATTCAGGCTCTTATTGCGGTAGTTGAGGTTTGTCCTCAACGAATAACCCTGGCTTTCCCAGAATGCGTTGGCCGTATCGTTATCCTTGAAGACCAGTCCGAAGATCTTCTGGATCCCTTCTTTTTTCAATGCCTGCTCGGCTTCTTTGACGAGCTTTCCCGCTATGCCCATGCGGCGGTGATCGGGATGGACGCACATGTGATGGATTATCGCCCTGCGGCCGTCGTGGCCAGTAAGGATAACGCCGATGATCTTTCCGTCTGATAAGGCAGCAAAGCACGTATCGGGATTGCGCTTCAGATATCTCTCAATACCTTCACGGGAATCATCGACAGGATTTAATGCGCGGCGGCTCTGCTCGGTGGAATTCCAAAGAGCGAGCAGCTGGTCGTAGTCTTCTATAGTTACTTTCCGGATATCGTAATCCAAGTGAGCTTAATCCCTTTCAGAGCCCTGTCTGTCGTTTTCGCGCTGGTCGGCAAAAGCGCTGAAGAACATGGCCACGTATATGATCATGAAAATGAAGAATGCGATTATCGCACCCGTGATGAACCACGGAAGGACATGAAATATCGAACTCGCTATCACACCTGCCATAAAGAGCACAAGGAATGAAACAAGCTTGAATACCGAAAGCGGCCTGCTGCATTTGCCCGTGCCGTTATGGCCGCTGGCAACAACGTTGTAGATCTTTCCGCCGTATCTGCATCCCGTAAGCCATACGGGGACCAGTACGTATCTGTACCTGACGTTGTAGTACTCCGTTGAAAGCTGCATATTCGAATAAGAATCTGCGCACTCTTTATCCTTCGCCGCTTCCATAAACTTCTTAAGGTTGCCGGCTTTCGCATTTGCCCAGGCCTCATCGATCCCGACTGTATATATCTCAGCGGGCATGCCCGAAATGATCTCGGGAGAATAAGGCATAAGCTCCTTCGGCTTAAATGAGCTCACGGAATTGAACATGGGGTCATTTGCGAACTTTCTGCTTCCGCAGACGCAGCAGTCGTCAATGTGCTTTTCGACTATGCCTTCCCTCATCTGCCTGGTAGTTCTCGCGCTGTCTCCGCTGCCTGTCGTAAACGAGAAATTGCCGCGGTAAGTCGTAACGGTATCCGCATCAAAAGTCCAATAAGGAATGTAGAGCGGCACAAGATCTCCTAATACCTTTCCCCTTCTGAACTTTTCAGGCGACCAGAACGCGAACTTGTTCCATCTGTAAAACCTTCCGGAAACCTGTTCCTTTGTAATGGAGAAAGGGATTATCGCATTGGGCGCTATGCCGCAGTTTGCTTCCTCAGGTGAAAGAACGATCGCAGAACCGCAGAAAGGGCACATACCGGACATCTGGTCGGAATCGTAGAGCATCTGTGCACCGCAGCTCTTGCAGACGACGAGCCTTCTGGTAACGCCCCAGTTCGTGCCGGCTCCTCTGAGCGCGGAAGCGAAATCCATTTCGCCTACGACGACGCCTTCTTCCGGACGGTGAAGGGGTCTTACCGTTCCACAAAAATCACATACAAGACCGTATCTTGCTATGTCGTATCGCAGCGTACCGCCACAGCCGGCGCATTTCATTTTTCAGATCCCCTTTGTCTTAATCCGAGCAGACCTTATTTCTTCCGGTCTCTTTTGCCTTATAGAGTCTCTCATCAGCAGCGCTGACGTTTTCTTCTATCGTCTTCTGTGGATCGAACACTGCACAGCCGAAGCTCATCGTGCAGTTAAGCTTATTGCCGTCCGCAATGATCTCGGATCCCATGAGCTTGACCCTGATCTCTTCAGCTTTTTGAACGGCCGCATCAAGATCCGCATCGCACATGATCATGATAAACTCCTCACCGCCCCATCTGTAAACGCCGTCATTCTCAGCGCAGAAAGTATCGATGAGATGTGAAGTGAACTTGAGGACATCGTCACCCGCGTTATGGCCGTATGTGTCGTTGACTCTCTTGAACTTGTCGATGTCGCAGATGAAAAGAGACATCTTTCTTCCGGATCCGGGAAGAAGGAAATCCTTGTATTTCTTGCCGAAGTCATAGTAGAAGCCCATCCTGTTCTTGAGACCCGTGAGCCTGTCGTGATGGGAGTCTTCAAGGAACGTCTCTGACTCGAGCGCGATACCGCAGACGAGAGCCGCGAGCGAGAGCTTTCTTGCATCTTCAACCTCGTCAAAGCCGTCGGTGCTGTGCTTGTTGATAAGCTGAAGCGCGCCGATGAATTCGCCGTTGATGTTTGCCACGGGAAGGACCAGAACGGACTTGGTCCTGTAACCGCTCCTGAGGTCGACATCCTTGTTGAAATCGGGATCCGAATAAGGATCGTTCGTGACAACGATACTCTTGCTCCTCAGAGCCTTGCCGACGAGACCCGTGCTGTCCGGAATGACGATCTTGTCGAGATCCGTAGAGGACATCGTCCAGAGCTGGTTCCTTCTCTTGTCCCACTTCCAGAAGCTTGCCCTGTCGGCATCAACGATCGTTTTTCCGAGCTCGGTGATGTACTTGAACAGCTTTGTGTGATCCTTGATCCTGTTCGTGCAGGTATCCTTGTAAAGGCCGTCCATGATCTCGAAAACGTTGTCGAGCGTCCTGGCGATATCAGTAAAGTTGAGTTCTCCCTTTATGAGCGGAGCGAGCTCTGCGCCCGTGTCTTGCAGAACGGCTTGAATACGCTTCTCGTCATCCATGTGCATCAGATAAACGTGTACGCCTTTGGAAACAAGCTCCGCGATCTTGTCGTGCATGTCGATGCAGTATAGGTGGACAGGGCTCCTGTAAGCCGATATCTCGATATATGCATAGGTGCCTTCCACAAGGTATTTTTCGAAAGGCTCAAGAGTGTTCGTGTCACCGGTATAGACAACTTTGTTTCCGCCGACCGTCAGGGAATAGCCAAAGCATTTTCCTGCGAGCTGCTCAGTATGGAAAGTGGGGATGGCGCATACAAACCAGTCTTTCTTGAATTCAGAGGCATTTGTCAGTCCGTACCATGAATCAGCGCAGCCTTCGATGTTCCTGAGCAGGTATCTGATGTCGTTTTCGACTTCTTTTGAAGGAGCGACTACGGTTATCGGAGTCTTTACGGAAAACTCCATAAGGTCGATCAGCATCCCGAGGCCGCTGACGTGATCGCCGTGAGTATGCGTGATCAGGACATATATGTGCTTGAACAATGTCATGTTCATGTCGTTGAGTTTCTCGAAAGAACTCATCGCACAATCGATCAGGACCAGTTCATCGTTTTCGACAAAGAAAGCGCTGTTGTGCTCGTCCGTAAAAGCAGAACCCCTGCCTAGAAATGTCAGCATCTATTATCCTCCGGTCCCATAATTAGCCTCTAATCAAATATTATAAACTCTTAACAAAATAAAGAGAAGATAATATTGCCGTTTCCGTCAAGCTTCATCCACCGGTCCGAGAAGACGGAGGATCTCAAATCCATCAGCCTTACCCTTGAGTTTTATCGGTTTTTCGAGCGGCTCGAACTTCATGCGGCCCTTAAGTCCGTCGGCAACAGAACGGCTGATATAGACCGTTCCGCCGGGTGCGTTGGCTTCAAGCCTAGCCGATGTGTTGACGGTATCACCGATAGCGGTGTAGTCCATTCGTCTTTCAGAACCCATGTTTCCGACGACGGCAGGCCCGTAGTTTACGCCGACGCCGACGTGGATCTCTTCATGGATCTCTTCCTTGAGTTTGGCTGAAAGCTCCTCCGCTCCCTTGACGATGTCGAGGGCTGCCATTGAAGCGTGGTAAATGGCTTCATCATCCGCGAGGGGCGCGCCCCAGAATGCCATCGTTGCGTCGCCGATAAACTTGTCCAAGGTTCCCTGGTATCTTTCAACGCAGGCACTCGTCATGGACAGGTAACGGTTGAGGATGAAGACGACTTCCTCAGGCGAGAGTCTTTCAGACATCGTCGTGAAGCCTCTGATATCAACGAAGAGAACGGCAATGTCGACCGTCTTTCCGCCGAGCTTGAGGTTTTCGGTTCCCTCCTTCAGGATCTCGCCGACGACGTTCGGAGCAACGTATCTTTCAAATGTCTTTGTAACGTTCTGTCTTTCGATGGCGGCACGGATGTAGTTTCCCGCGACGCTCGCAACGAACAGCACGGTCAGTCCCAGAGGGATCCACAGCACGTGCAGTATGAAGCCTAATGAATAGAGCCATATGCTGATACCGATCGACATAGCGACCCCGATGATCAAGGCAGGGATCGTGTGCAGAAGTCTTCGGTTGTTGGAGAAAAGATAGAATGCCAGACAGAGGATCCATAAGACTCCGATCTGGAAATAGTCAGGTGCCTTGTGTTTGAAGTTTCCTTCGAGCAGGCACTGAATGACGTTTGCCTGTACTTCGATACCGTACATCATCTCACTCTTTTGAATAGGCGTGATGTAGGAGTCCTGAAGTCCCGTCGTGTAAGGTCCGATAAGGACGAGCTTGCCCGCATAGAACTTCGGATCGACATCTCCCTTGATGAGCTTGCTCAGGGTAAGTCCTTCATAGAAGTCACCGGGCCTTCCCGAGAATGAAACGTAGAAATGTCCTCTTTCATCCGTTTCAGGCATCTGTACCGTCATGCCCTTGCTCTCGGCGTAAAGCTTCGCGGACTGGAAAGGCATCGAATAGACCTTTTGTCCTTCGGGTTCAACGTAAAGAAGCGAATGGCGCGCGACGCCGTCCGAATCGTACATGATGTTGATGCAGCCCTGCGTGGTCACGTCCTTAAGTTCGGTATAGGGTTCTTCATAATCGAGAACCGAGAAATTGTCGATAACTACCGTCGCGCTTCCGAAAGTCCTCTTCTGGCCGAAAGTCGCGGTGGTCGCCGTGATGACGTTTCCGAGATCGGCAGCCGCTTTGGCAAGGCGGTCGTCGCCCTCTTTATCCATCCTGCCGGAATACTGGATATCGATCGCGACTACTGCGGGCTTCTTTGTTGCATCCTTGTTTAATGCTTCCAAAGCCCTTGCCATTACCGTTCTGTCCCATGAGTAGTACGGTCCGAATTCCTTGATGTCATCCTCTGTTATGCCGATGATGCAGATGTCATCAGGGATGTATTCAGGCTGCTGATAGAGCACATCCTGAAGCCATAGCTCAGGGCTTCTGAAAACACCCAACACGCATAAAACAGTAATAGAAGTTGCCCATACAAAGGCAATTAACAGATTCTTGGTCTTCTTATTCATGGATCAGCTACACCTTTTTCCTGTGTGATTCACCATCCGCCATCGGCAACGGAGCCATAAGGAACGGTCTTCCGGTAATAGACTTTTCCTTTATATTTGAATGTATGAACATATGCCGTATCAGTCTCTTGCATATCGTATGAAAGTTTGACCCACTTTTCATTTACCCATCCTTTGTAAGTTTCCCCGTTCTTGGAAACTACTACATAAACAGTTTTCTTTTTATATCTCTTTGCCCAGGCATACTTTTTATAACCCGAAGGAAGAGTTGGCTTTTTGGGCGTAGTTTTTGTCGTCTTCTTTTTTCTGGTAGGCTTTTTTGAAGTCGGCTTAGGCTGTTGTTCGTCACCCGTGTTTTCCGGGTTCTCGGGATTTTCCGGATCTTCCGGATTCTGCGGATTCTGCGGATCTACAGGCTTCTGAGATTCTCCGGGTTTCTTCTCCTCAGGATCTTTCGGATCAGGGTTTTTCTTGGGCGGGAATTCTCCGTTTTTAAATTTCTTCACCAAGTCCAAAAGCTTGTCTTTGGTCCAGTTGTTATTCTGGCCGGCGACCCTTCCGACGAGATCCTCGTCAAGACCGAGTATCATCCAGATAAATTCCGAATAATCTTCCGGAGTAAACTCAAGGACAGAGAACTCGACGCTGTCATGCTCTCCGTCATTATTATTATAAAAATACACTTTTACCAGCTGGTTGGCTCCTATCGTAGTGCTCTTCGTCTCTTTGGTAACGGGATTTGTTGCCGAGATCTCGGCTGAGCCTTCCAGAAGAGCTGCAACTTCTCTGTTGTTATCTGTCTTGTCATGATAAACCCATAACAAGGTGCCTCTTATGCCTGCCGTCATGTTTGAGGTCTTGATCTCAAATTTCTCATCACTCTTGAGCTTCTCGGCAACATTAACGAACACGGCGCCTTCTGTGACCTTGAGTTCAAGCTGCTTATTCTTTTTACGGAATTCGGCTCTGCTGTCGTGATCAAGCGTGACGATCTTTTTGTCATCAAGACCGATGGTTGCATAGCCGTCATCACCGGTATTCAGAGCATCTCCCGACTGGAATCTCAGGCCGTCGGCAACAGGTCTGTTTCCGCCCTTGGAGTCCTCGATATTAACCTTTCCCTCGGCTTTGAGGAGCCTCATTGTCGTCGCAAGATAGCCCTGGCGGGCAAATATGATGCCGGCTATAGCACCCGCCGCGACAAGGACTGCGGCAACAACGATGATTATGATCTTCTTCTTGGAAACGGTCTTGCTGTTGTCGGTCATGGTGATCACCTCTCAAAAGCCTGAATCGCGCTGTAAAACACTTAAATTATACACCACCGGGGTGGTCGTTGCCCGATACCTGAAATGCAGGCAGAGTTTATCTGGTGGTAGATTCTCTGCTGATAACGGAATGGTAGCTGCTTCCGGAAGACTTCCTCGTTGATGACTTCTTCTTGGAACTCTTCTTTGATGAACGCTTTACGGATCTCTTGGAAGACTTCGAAGGCTTCTTTTTCGGATTCTTTCCTACTGTCGTCTCAGGCGGATTCGTATCGCTGGGTTTTGTATCATTCGGCTTTGTCGGCTGTGCATCCGTCGGTTTGGATGTTCCGGGATTTGACTCGCCGGGCTTGGATTCGCCGGGGTTGCCGCCGTTTTCTGAAAGATCCTTAAGGGTCTTCTTAAGCTTGTCGGGATCCCAGCCTGTGTAATCGCAGATCCTGCTGATGAGTTCATCGTTTTCGGCAATAATGCCGAGCGAGAATATGGAAAGATCTTCCTCGCAGATATCCTCGAGGAGGAAAGAAATGCTGTTGCCTACATCGCTCGTGAGATAGACCTTCAGCTGCTGACCGCCTTCAACTCTGGCAGTCTTTGTCTCGCCCGTCTCGGGGTTCGTTGCGGAGATCTCGACCGCGCCGTCAGTAATGGCAATGGTCTCTCTGTTGTTATCCGACTCGTCATAGTAAACGATGCCCGACGTGCCCTTGATGCCCGCGGTCATGGTGGATGTCTTTATCTCAAACTTCTCGTCGCTCCTTAACTTCTCGGTAACGTTGAAAAACAACGCGCCCTTGGTAAGCTTGAGCTCCAGATGCTTCCCGTTCTTTACGAACTCGGCTCTGCTGTCGTTATTGAGTGTAACTATCTTTTTATCGTCAAGTCCGACGGAAGCAACTCCGTCTGAACCCGTGCTCAGTGCATCGCCCGACTGGAATCTCACGTTGTCAGCGACAGGCTTTGTACCGCCCTTCTGATCCTCGATGGTAACTGTTCCTTCAATGCGGAGAAGCCTCATCGTCTTGGCCAGGTAATCGTTCCTGGTCAAAAGGATACCTGCAACAACGGCAACCGCGGCGACTACTGCCACCGAGAGTACCAATATGGTTATCTTCTGCTTGGAAAACTTGGGGGATTTGTTTATCTGAGTCATAATAATCACCTTCCCGGTTTGAGCTCAGTCAAACCATATTAGTATATCATAATCATAAGTTTGCAACAGTACTTTTTTTGAAAAAAGGATAACCAAAAGGCCTGTCCCCGCATTGGGAACAGGCCCTGATCCGGCTGTTCAAAAACGGTCAGCTGCGCTCGGTGATCTCCTTGCACATGTTGAGGAATTCGATCGTTATCTCTCTCAGTTTGAAGGACATGTGCCTGAGGAGCATGTTTATCTTGACGGGGCAGGCACGGAAAATGCCTTCAAGGTCTTCCTTATAGATGGCCTCGATGCAGGTGCCGTCGGTCTCTGCAACGGCAGTTGCATTGCGGGCTTCGCCTTCAAAAAGACCCATTACGCCGATGAAGGAGACGCCTGTCATTTCCGAAAGCCGGGTCTGGTCCTTTTCGCCATATCCCCTGTACATGCCGACGTTGCCGTCACGGACAATGTACATGCAGGTTCCGGGTTCACCTTCGTAATAGATGACCTGGCCCTTGTTATATTCCTTGATGGAACCCGGGCCCTCGTCCGTTATATTCTCAAACTCTTTCTTGTAGGACTCAGGCGTCGGTTCGTCGAGTCCGGTCTTGCCGGGCTGGTACTGATTTATGCGCTTCTTGAACATTGCTGTCAGGAAATTCTTCTTTGCGGCGTCAGCCTCGCGGGCAGACCTGAGCAGCTCCTGTGCCTCCGCATAATCGTTGGTCATGGCCTGGAGTTTGTTTGCAAGGTGCTTCAGGAATTTATAGATCTCCTCGGGATTCTCGTCGAAGAGCGTATCAAGGTCTTTTTGCGAGAGCTCCTGGACGCGCACCGTGCGCTCCGCAACTATGGTCGCGCTCCTGGGAGAGCCGTCGATCATGCCCATCTCGCCGAAATAGTCTCCGGCCTTGAGGAATGCCACCCTGAACTGTTCCTTTTTTCCGTAATTGGTGTAAACGCCGACGTTTCCCTCGACAAGCCTGAAGAAAGTGTCGCCCGTGTCACCCTCTTTGATGATCACTTCGTTACTTCTGAAAGTCTTCTCAATAATGCTCATACGGAAGTGCCCCTCTCTCAAGTCGATTTTCTAAAGCATTTTTATTATAACATGCCTGCCGTTTCTCTTTACATAACAAAAAGAGTTCAAGCCCCGTCCGATTTAAGAGTTATTTAAGAAACACATAATACTTATGTAAAGTATCCCGGGCCGTAAGGTAATAAAGTATAGTCATAAACATCGAGAGGTGACGTGCTTTGAATAAGACGGACAACAACTACGGAAGATTCCTCCTGCTTTGGGCGGGCGAACTGATCTCATCGATCGGCGGCGGCCTTACGAGCTTCGGTCTGGGTCTTTATATCTTCCAGAAAACAGGGAGTGCGGCCGACATGGCTTTCCTTACGCTTCTGGGCTTCCTTCCCGCACTCGTACTTAAGGTTCCCGCGGGCGTTCTGGCCGACAGGTATGACAGGCGCCTTCTCATGATGATCGGCGACGGTCTTTCGGGTCTTGGCGTTCTCTTCATCCTCATCTGCATGTTAAAGGGCGACGCGGCTCTCTGGCAGATCTACCTCGGTACAACGATAAGCTCCGTCTTTTCGGCACTTTTGGAACCGTCTTACACCGCAACGATCACAGACCTTCTGACCAAGGACCAGTTCTCCAAGGCAAACGGCCTCGTTTCGATGGCGGGGAGCGCCAGGTACCTGTTCTCACCCGTTATAGCGGGTTTCCTTCTCGCAGTCAGCGACATCAAGCTGATCCTCATCATCGATATCTGCACGTTCTTCCTCACCGTACTTGCGGCGGCAGTCGTAAGACGCGGAATCAAGACGAGCGCGCCTTCCAATCCCGAGCCTTTCTTCAAGAGCATGAAGGACGGCTGGAAAGCAGTCTCCGGCAGGAGCGGACTTCTCATCCTGATCGTCACCACCACCGTGATCACACTCTTCATGGGCGTGTTCCAGGTCCTTGGCGAACCTTTCGTACTGTCATTTGCTGACGCAAAGACGCTCGGTATCGTTGAGACGGCCGCGGCTTCAGGCATGCTCGTCACGAGCATAATCCTCGGCATCAGAGGCATTAAGAAGCATTTCGTAAGGGCGCTCTGGGTCGGCCTTGCGGTATCCGGCATCGGAATGTCGCTGTTCGGAATCTTCGATAACATCATCCTGATCTGCGCTTCCGGCTTCCTGTTCTTCGCCGCCCTGCCGTTTGCGAACAACAGTCTCGATTACCTCGTCAGGACCAACATCCCCGACGAGCTGCAGGGACGCGCCTGGGGTTTCATCGGATTCATCTCCCAGCTAGGATACGTGGCCGCCTATTCCCTCTGCGGCGTAACCGCCGATCTGGTCGGCAAAGCGACCGGCAAGGGAGTCGGAACAGGAGCTTCTCTGACGATAATCTTCTCGGGTGTCTGCCTCGTTATCGCCGCGCTGATCATGGCGAGGATCAAAAAGATCAGAACTCTCGAACAAACCGCTCAAGCACAGTAATATCAACCGTCTTGCGGGGACCCAACCAAAGGTTGAGTCCCTGTTTTATTGTCTGTTTGGGGCATCTCAACCGTCAGTTCGTGGTAAAATCTCTGTGGCTGATTTATCGTCCGTGGTGAAAGGAGGTTTCCCTCAAAAATGGATCAGGTAAAGATCGGAAAGTTCATAGCAGAATGCAGAAAAGCGAAAGGACTGACTCAGGCCTCTCTCGCGGAGAAACTCGGTATTACGGACAGAGCGGTATCCAAGTGGGAGAACGGCAAGAGCCTTCCGGATGCGTCTATTATGCTCGAGCTCTGCAAACTGCTTGAAATCGACGTAAATGAACTCCTGACCGGGGAACATGTCACCATGGAAAACTATAAGAATAAGGCAGAGGCAAATCTTTTGGAGAT
>JAEEGJ010014771.1_pt1 | contig 18423 bp, 15 predicted proteins | sample 8958761 | NCBI WGS metagenome assembly JAEEGJ01 (sample SAMN16246546, study PRJNA631951) | gut metagenome | biome: gut microbiome; feature: rumen; material: RS-attached | host: Bos | place: Iran: Karaj | collected 2018-10
ATGTGCCTACGAGTTTATGGATAGAGACGAAATGCTGGTCACCGTTAGTCAAAACGACATCGAGGACTCCTTGCAATCCCTCCCGCAAAAAGCCATTCAACGTGCTCGTCGCTTGAGTTTCCATTATCCCTCGTTTATCAGTTTGTTTAAGAATGGAGTTGCTGAAGTGGATTGGCAACTCAATCCTGATGGTCGCTATTACATGGACGATGATGGCTTCGGCATGACCGATGATAAGGAAATCAACATATACGGTTTTATCGACAAAACCGGAACTGTTGTGGTGAAATTCCAAGCCATTGATAGCAGCGAACAGCTTTATGCTATGCGGCGCGTGGCTGAAAACGTTTGCGACGAAGAGCAAAAAAACAAGAGAAGAATCTTTAACCTCAGACTGCGAATGGATTTAAAAAAGCTTATTTTTGCAAAGTAAATCCAAGATCTTGACATATTTAATAATGGCTGATATGAACAAGTTACATATTATGACAATCCTTTGCATGTTTCTGTTGCAGGGTAGTATTCTTGAATTATGCTCCAATAATTCCGTAAAGAAAGTAGAGATGGTCAATGTGCAAGAGACTGAAACCGATAATGAGAACGTCTTTTCCATGGCGGATGAAGAAGAAGTGTTGACAGAAGAAGAGGAAATTTCACCTATTGCTGACACCATCTGTATTGTCGACGGAAGGGTCTTTTATTATGGAGTGGGTGAAACGATTTGTTCGAATATGATATTTGAAAGGAATAAGGTGTGGCTTGAAGGTCCCACAGTGGAGGTTTTCCCATATTCGAATGCTTCGTCTTATGAGTTTTATGTGCGTACTCCGTACAAATGTCTGATTGTAGACTTTTCGGATGAGAAAAGCTTAGCTCAGCTTTCAACGCTAACGGCAGTGCTTCCGTCTTTCGAACGAAAGACCCAAAGTTTTATTGAGGAAGATAGCATTGCATGGTATGATTTTGAAATGGATTTTCCAACATCCTCCATTACTAATGCCAAAGCCATAAGGGAGTGGCTTGTAGGGAAAATAGCAGAGTCGAATAGGGATTATGAGGAAATCCCATTTCCGAAAGCGGATTGTCTCAACTATAAGAAAGGGCCTGATGGGATCTGGGAATACAAAGGAGACCTAAAGAACAATCAGAAAATTGCCCAATTTGCCTCTGATATCTATTTTGCTACGATTGAGGCGCATTATTGGGATTGGGACGAGGAACTTATCCCAACAGGACTTTCTCGAAAACTCAATATGCAAGCCACCATGTGCAACAATAGATTTGTTACCTATCAGGAATGTGCTTTCGACTACGAAGGAGGCGCGCATGGTTTTTATAGCAAGAGACTGTTGTCTTTCGACCATGTTAATAAACAGGAGATTGATAATTCCTATTTGTTTAAGTCTGGTTGCGAAGAGGAGTTAGCGGATTTGCTTGTCGAAGAAGCGCGGAAGTCGCCATATTATCAGAAATCAGAACCGGATATTCGAACAAGTTTGGCTAATAAAGATGAAGAAGGCAATCTTATCGGCGGCTATACGTTTCCAACCCCGGGCTTGTGTGAGGATGGGGTAGTGTTTTCTTTCCAACCATACGAAATCAGCTGTTTCGCTGATGGCGCATTCCATTTTGTTATACCCTACGAGAGAGTGAGGCATCTCCTGACGAATAGAGCAAAATGGTGCTTGGGTTTGAAGTAAATGGACACATGATTGGATTTGTTCCTTTTGAGGATTTGATTTATTAATACAGTTATTAGCAATAGCCATGAAATCCAACAAGAAAAAGAAAAATAAACAAAAATTCAGCAGTCTGAAATCCCTCCTTAAAGCCGACCGCGAGAAGGAAATCGAACAGTACGGCAAGCAAGTCAGTATGCGGCCATCGCGGGTGCATAAGTCGAAGAAGGACTATGACCGAAAGAAAAACGAAGTGGATGAGCGTGAATTGGAATGACTTTTTTCCGTAGCTTTGCATTGCTTAAACTCCAAGATAGCCTATTATGCCCGTCAACAGAAATACATTAGTCAGATACAAGGCCATCGACCGTATGCTGCGACATGGTCGGCAGGCTACGCTTGAGGAACTGATTTTTGCATGTAGCGACGCATTGATGCAGAACGACAAAAGTGGTCAGGTAAGTCGGCGTACCGTTCAGCACGACATTGAGGAGATGCGCCATTCGCGGGAACTTGGCTATCATGCCCCTATCGTCGTAGTGGACAGGAAATACTATAAATACGAAGACCCAAGCTACTCTATCACCCAAATGCCGCTTTCGTCCGACGATATGCTTCAACTTTCGGAGGCCGTCGATTTGCTGAAACAGATGAGCGCGTTTAAAGGTTTCGATGGGGTAGAGGATGTGGTGAACCGCTTGGAGGATTATGTCGCATCGAAACGTTACAAGGTCGAGCCAGTCATCCTGTTGGAGAGCAACGAACGTCTGCGCGGACTTCAGTATATGACCGACTTGCATGATGCTATCATCGATAGGATGCCGCTTTTGATTACTTACAAACCCTTTGTCTTGCCTGAAGCCGAAACATTTTGCTTTTCTCCTTATATCTTGAAGGAGTTCCGCCACCGTTGGTTTGCTTTTGGCAAAAGACATGATGTCCCAAAACTCTCTGTTTGCGTGTTGGCCTTGGATCGCATCGAGGGCATTTCCAAGCCGCCAAAAGGTACAAAGTATATGTTCGACTTTGATTTCAACCCCGAACAGTATTTTAAGGACATCATTGGTGTGTCAAGATATCCAGAATTGCAGGTGGAGCATATCGTTTTACAGGTGTCGGAAGCCCAAGCCCCATACGTTAGGACCAAACCTATCCATCAAAGCCAAAAGGAGATGGAAACCTTGGCGGACGGCAGCGTTCTGTTCAGCATTGATGTCATCCCGAATTACGAGTTGGAACGCGACTTGTTGGGCTATGGGGAAAGTCTTACGGTGCTTTCGCCTGACAGTTTGGTGAAAAAGTTTCGGGAACGCTTGGAAAAATCGTTGGAGAACTATCGAAATCAAGAAAAAAAGTAATTTTTTCGAAAAAATGTATTACTGCGCATAAAAACTGCGCACTTGGTGCTTTTCTTTGCACTCGAAAACGATACAGGGGCGGTTGACGCCTTGGGAGAGTTACTTCGATCAAAAATTATTTGTGAAGAATATGGTTGTGGTCACCGAGCAGATTTCGATCTCCGTTCAGTCGCTGAAAAATGCGGAGTTAACAGAAGGAGTTGTGGTCACCGAGTAGATTTCAATCTCCGTTCAGCTAGCTGAAAAGACCATTCGGGTGTTCAGTCACCTTCCCTCACTCTCCAACAGCCTTCAGATATGAGGCATTTTCACCGCCCCTTTTTGATTTGTGTTCTTTGAAAAAATGTATAGATTATGAGTTACGACAAACAACTTCGTAAAGATGGCTTGACCTCGAACCATGAAGGTGCTGTAGCATGGCGCATGACTCCCGAATGGGAACTCTACACCACAGTGGTAACCACGATGGGTACGGAGGACAAGTTCTACGAAAAAGGCGATGACCGCGTGAGGCGTATCGCCGAATTGGTGAGAAAGGTGGAACCTGAGTTTGTCGCTCAGTTGGCCATCTACTCACGAGAAGAAATGCACTTGCGCAGTGTGCCGATGCTGCTACTTGTCGAGTTGGCCAGTTGTCATCATGGCGATTCGCTCGTCAGTCGGGCAGTCAGCCGGACAGTGCAACGTGCCGATGAGATTCCGGAACTGCTGATGTGCTATCAATGGCGTATGGGCAGGAAAGGTCTCAGCCAATTGAGCCATCAGTTGCGCAAAGGGTTGGCCGAAGCCTTCAACCGCTTCGACGAGTACCAGTTTGCCAAATACAACCGCACAGGCCGAAAGGTCACTATGCGGGATGCCTTGCTTCTGGTGCATCCTAAACCTAAAAACAAGGCTCAAGCTGAGATTTTCCTCAAGATTCTGAACGACACTTTGTCCACGCCCTACACATGGGAAACAGAGCTGTCGGTAATAGGAAAGCAAGGTTTCTCTTCGTTAGAAGAGCGAGACAAGGCTCAATGCGACACTTGGCAGCAGCTCATCAAAAGTGGTCAGTTGGGCTATATGGCTATGCTTCGTAACCTCCGTAATATGACCAATTTGTGCATTGATGATGAGAGCAAGCTTATGGTCTGCAAACGCCTAGCCAATCCTGTAGAAGTTCGCAAGAGCAAACAGATGCCTTTCCGTTTCCTTTCGGCATATCTTCAGCTTGTCAACGACCAAGTCTTTGTGAAAGAGAGAGTGGAAGAGAGCCTTTATTTCGCAATGGGATATGGATCTCATTGGAGTCAGGATGCCTATAATACATTGTGGGGGAAAAGATGGGAAATTCAACGACAAATGGATAGTTTGTTTAGAAGAGATTATTGTATAGAACGCAAAGTGTATAGGTATCCTATTTTTCGTAGAAGAGAATACTATATGGGAAAATATCAAGCATGCGGGAATATTCTTGCTTGCAATGCAAGGATTAATGGAGAAGAGGTAAAGCGTTTTCCGAAAAGACATACTCGACGTTTGGTCAAACGACGTTTGGACAAACAGTATCGTCAATTCGATTCGCTTTCGGAGAGGGATTGGCTAAAATTTCAAAAGCTTGAGAAGCAACTTGAACATATTGAGAAGCGGATGGCCGAATTGGAACCTAAGTGTCGGCAACAAGAGGAACTTTACAATAAGAAGCTTGAGAAAATGAGGAAAGTGGAGTCTTTCTTAGAGAAGTCCTATGCAGCAGAAAGGAGACGCAGAAATGCCAGATTGGCGACAAAAGGTACGAACAGGGAAAAGTTCATTGCTCCCATATTGAAGGCACTGGAAAAGGCGGTCAAATACACCGCAGACAATATCAACGGGTTTGGCGAAAACACAAGGGTGTTGCTGGCAAGTGATGTCTCTGGTTCCATGTTTCGTTCAATAAGCGAACGAAGCTCGGTCAAGAATTACCACATCGGCTTGCTGCTCTCCATGTTAATGAAGCAACGTTGCAAGAACGTGGTGGCCGGCATGTTCGGCGACATCTGGAAGGTATGTGACTTTTCTTCTAATGACATCCTTCGAAATACCGTCGATATGATTGCACGTGAAGGTGAAGTGGGTTATTCCACCAACGGCTACAAGGTCATCGACTGGCTCATCGATGAAAACCGCGTGATGGACAAGGTGATGCTCTTCACCGATTGTGAGCTTTGGAATAGTGACGGTTACTATGGCGATGCCCATCTGTCAAAGAGTTGGGATCGGTACAAGAGCATTGCTCCTGAAGCCAAACTCTACATTTTCAATTTGGCGGGTTACGGCACCAGCCCGATTGACATGAAACGTGACGACGTGTTCTGTGTCGCAGGTTGGAGCGACAAGGTCTTCAACATCCTCGCAGCCTTGGAACAGGGTGAAGATGCTATCAATGTGATTCGCCAAATAGTCGTTTAGCGAATTTCAAAATGTGATGGACGCCGGTTGGCTTCTTGTAAAAAGAAGTCGGTCGGTGTTTTTTTATTAATTTAGTTAGAAAATAAGTGTTTTTTCCGTAGCTTTGCAGTCAGATTTTACGTGTATGATCACTTTTGGTATAAGTATTCGCAAGACCTTCGGACTATGACATATGGCAATGACTATGACCGCATAAACTATATTATATAGCGGTCATTGTCATAGTCAATAGTCATGGTCAAAAGAAAGCATCGGAGAATTGATATTGGTATTAAAAACTGAATAGTTTACATAATAAATACAAGACTAATAATATGACCATCAACGAATTAGAAAGAATCGCCTCTCAGGTGCGCCGTGATATCATCCGTATGGTGCATGGCTGCCAGTCGGGACATCCAGGCGGTTCGCTGGGCGCAACTGACATTGTCACCGCCCTTTATTTCGACCAAATGCAAATCGACCCCGCCAACTTCCGCATGGACGGCAACGGAGAAGACATGTTCTTCCTTTCCAACGGCCACATCAGCCCGATGTTCTACAGTATTCTGGCTCGACGCGGCTATTTCCCTGTCAGTGAATTAGCAACCTTCCGTCGACTCGGCACACGTCTGCAAGGGCATCCCACTACGGCTGAGGGTTTGCCAGGCGTCCGCATCGCTTCGGGCTCGCTTGGTCAAGGGCTGTCCGTCGCAATAGGCGCGGCACAAGCCAAGCGTCTCAACGGCGACAAACACCTTGTCTTTGTCCTCATGGGCGACGGCGAGCAAGAGGAAGGTCAGATTTGGGAAGCCGCCATGTATGCGCCCGCCAAAGGTGTCGATAACCTTGTCGCCATCATCGACTACAACAAGAAACAAATCGATGGTCCCACCGATGAGGTGCTCAACCTCGGCGATTTGCGTGCCAAATACGAGGCCTTCGGATGGAATGTCCTTGAGATGAGTGGCAATAATATGCAGGCGGTGGTGAATACCCTGAAATTTGCCCGCGAGAACGCTTTCCAAGGCGCTCCGCAACTCATCTTGGCTCACACCGAGATGGGCTTCGGCGTCGACTTCATGATGGGCACGCACAAATGGCATGGCTCCGCCCCCAACGACGAGCAAGCTGCCAATGCATTGTCACAATTGGAGGAGACTTTAGGGGATTACTAATTATGCCGGCCCTTCGACAGGCTCAGGGACCTTGTTTGTATGTGACTTAGGGTGCCTGAGCCTGTCGAAGGCCCCGACCAACAGTTCAACATTTCAACAATCAACGATTCAACATAACATATAAACATGGACTTTACAATTCAAAACAACAAAGATACAAGATCGGGGTTCGGTGAAGGCTTGCTCGAAGCAGGTCGCCGCAATCCCAAGGTGGTGGCCTTTTGCGCCGACCTCACCGGCTCGTTGAAGATGGGCGACTTCGCCAAGGAGTTCCCCGAGCGTTTTTTCCAGACGGGTATTGCTGAAGCTAATATGATCAACATGGCCGCTGGCATGGCCTTGAGTGGCTTTGTGCCTTTCACGGGCACCTTCGCGGCATTCTCCACGGGGCGCGTCTACGACCAGATCCGTCAGAGTGTGGCCTATTCCAACAAGAACGTGAAGATTGCTGCATCCCATGCTGGTGTTACTCTCGGTGAAGATGGTGCCACACACCAGATCCTCGAGGACATCGGCATGATGAAGATGTTGCCCAACATGACGGTCATCGTGCCTTGCGACTTCAACCAGACCAAGAACGCCACCCTCGCCGTTGCCGAGTACGAAGGCCCCGTATATCTGCGGTTCGGTCGCCCGAAAGTGCCGAATTTCACTCTTGTGGACGAGAAATTTGTCATTGGCAAGGCTCAAATGCTGCAGGAAGGCACTGATGTGACTATTTTTGCTTGCGGCCACCTCGTTTGGAAAGCCGTGCAAGCGCTGCCTATCCTGAAAGAAATGGGCATTAATGCTGAGCTGATTAACATCCATACCATCAAGCCTTTGGATGTTGAAGCTGTGCTAAAATCGGTAGCGAAGACCCGCTGCGTGGTTACTGCAGAAGAGCACCAACGTAATGGCGGTTTGGGTGACAGCATCGCACAGGTGTTGGCCTTGAATTTACCTTGCCCGATGGAAATGGTGGCCGTCAACGATGTTTTCGGCCAAAGCGGTACTCCCGATGAACTCCTGAAAGCCTATCATTTGGATACGCCCGACATCGTGGAGGCGGTGAAAAAAGTTGTTGGGAGGAAGCAATAAAATGGTAGAATAAACGATAATAAAGCAGTCAGCTATCAGCCATCAGCTGTCAGCTTGGTTTGACTTTGGCTGAAAGCTGACGGCTGACTGCTGATACCTAAACAAAAACAGACTAATATGAAAAAACTAACTACACTATTCCTAATCGCCCTCGTTATGCTGGGCTTGATGCCGTCCTGCAAATGCCAAAAGGAAGTCCTGGAACCGCCTAAAGCGATGAACGTCATCTATTTCATTGGCGACGGCACGGCGTTGCCGCAGGTCTATGCGGGTATGTTGGCCACCCGTCAGGAATTGGTGTTTCCCAAGTTCCCATACATTGGTGTGGTTGACACTCACTCGGCCAGTAATGACATCACTGACTCGGCTGCAGGCGGAACAGCTCTCGCCAGCGACCACAAGACCAATAACGCCATGATTGGAATGAATCCGGACACTATTCCAGTCAAGACCTTACTCGAAGTCTTTGCCGAACAGGGTAAGGAGACTGGCATCGTCGTGACGTGTTATGTCACCCATGCCACACCTGCCGCTTTCTATGCCAAAGTGCCGCATCGCAAGCAATATGAAGACATTGCTGTGCAGATGGCTGAGAATCCCTATCTCAACTTGATCATTGGCGGTGGCATGAAACACTTTAACCAACGCAAGGACAGCATCAACCTCGTTGAGAAGATGGAGGATGAGTTGGGTTGGAAGGTTTACGACACCCTTGCCGGTATTGATGTGACCTGCAAGAAATACGCGGTGATGGCCGACGACGGTCACATGCCTCCAGCAGCTGAGCGTGGCGACTTTTTGCCCCGTGCTGTGAAGACCGCCTTGAACACCCTTGATGATGCTGAGAATGGTTTCTTCCTCATGGTTGAAGGTTCGCAAATTGACTTTGCCTGCCATGGCAATGATTCGGCGTGGATGGTAAACGAGGTGGTCGACTTCAGCCATGCCATTCAAATCGCGTTGGACTATGCTGAAGAACACGGCAATACCTTGGTTGTTGTCACTGCCGACCATGAGACGGGTGGTTTGACCATGCCTGACCCCAAAGGCAAATACACCAATGTTGTGTTCAATTATTCAACTGGTAGCCACACCTGCCTGCCGGTGATGGTGTATGCCTATGGTCCGGGTGCAGAACAATTCACGGGCTGGATGCAAAATACCGCTATCAAGGGTAAGATTCTGAAAGCCTGTGGTTTGGAGAATATTGGCGATGGTCTACCTGAGGTCGATAGTACGAAAATCGAGGCTGTAAAAGTTAATTTGGATAGCAAGCCTGAATAATAGGGGAAATGAAGCTCTCTGTCGTCATCGTCAACTACAACGTCGAGTATTTCCTCGAGCAGTGCCTCTACTCGGTGCGCCGCGCCATGCAAGGCATCGAGGGCGAGGTGTTTGTCGTTGACAACAACTCGGTTGACGGATCGCTGAAGATGCTGGCGCAGAAGTTTCCTGAGGTGAAGGTCATTGCCAACAAGGACAATGTCGGGTTTGCAAAGGCTAACAACCAGGCGATTAGGATTTCGACGGGAGAGTATGTGTTGCTCCTCAACCCTGACACGGTGGTGGAGGATGACACTTTTTTAAAGTGTATTACCTTCATGGACAGCCATCCTGACGCAGGTGGTCTCGGCGTGAAGATGGTGGACGGCAAGGGACAGTTCCTGCCAGAGTCGAAACGAGGGCTGCCTACGGCGAAGACGGCGTTCTACAAGATGTTCGGTCTGACCAAACTCTTCCCACACAGCAAACGCTTTGCCCGCTATTACATGGGACATCTTTCCAACGATGAGACCAACGAGGTGGAGATTTTGGCCGGTGCTTTCATGCTGATGAGGAAAGAGACATTGGACAAAGTCGGCCTGCTTGACGAGACTTTTTTTATGTATGGCGAGGACATCGACTTGTCGTACCGCATCACGCAGGGCGGCTACAAGAACTATTATTTTCCCGAGACGCGCATCATCCACTACAAGGGAGAGAGCACCAAGAAGACTAGTGTCAACTACGTCTTTGTCTTCTATCGTGCCATGGAGATTTTTGCCAAGAAGCATTTCGGTAACTCCTGGGCCAAGTCATTCTCTTTCCTTATCAATATGGCCATCTACATCAAAGCTTTTTTCGCTTTGGTGTCGCAGTTTTTCCACAAAGCGGCCATTCCTTTCCTTGATGCCGTGTTGGGTTATGGCGGCTTGGCAGCCATCAGCTATTTCTGGGGTCGAGGTATCATCTATGAAGGTGTGGGTAGCTATCCGATGCTGCTTTTTGCCGCGGTGCTGCCTGCCTATATCCTGATATGGCTTCTGTCTACTTATTTTGCCGGAGGCTACGACAAACCTTACAATATTGGGAAGGCCGTTTTAGGCGTGGCATTCGGTAGCGCTGTCATTCTGGTACTGTATGCCTTGTTGCCTTTGAGTCTGCGTTTTTCCAGGGCACTGATTCTCTTTGGAATGATTTGGCTGGCCTTGGAGATAAGCCTCACACGTTTCATCGGTATCTTGTTGGGCAACGAGAACTTCCAGTCGAAGAGGACGGAGAAGAAGCGCTTCCTTGTCATCGGCAGTCCAGAGGAGACCCAACGTGTCAATTCCATCTTAGAGAGCACTTCCATCAAGCCAGATTTTATTGGATTGGTGAGTTCAGAGATGCAGGGAGAAGCTCCCGAAGGCTTCATAGGTAACCTCTCGCAGGTGCCAGACATCATTGAGATTTACAAGATTACAGAGGTTATCTTCTGCTCGAAGGATGTGCCGCATCAGGTCATCATCGACAAGATGGTGGACTGGCATGCCTCCAATGTGGACTATAAAATTGCGCCTGAGGACAGCCTGTCTATCATTGGCAGCAACAGCATCAACACGCGTGGCGACCTTTATACCGTTGATATTAAAGCCATTGACACTGTGGCCAACCGCCGCAACAAACGCCTTTTCGATGTGGTGATGAGTGTGTTCAGCATCCTCTTCTGGCTGCCTTTGGCTTTAGTGGTCAAGCAACCCGTTAAGTTCTTGAAGAATGCCGTGTTGGTTTTGTTTGGTCGTAGGACTTGGGTGGGCTATTGTTCGCCTGCCGATGAGACACAGAAGTTGCCTAAAATCCGAAAGGGTGTCTACAATCCTGCGTCCTATATGGAAAAGGATATAGATACCGATGTCCTCAACCAGATGAATCTGCTTTATGCCCGCGATTACACCGTTTGGAAGGATGCGGAGATTTTCTTTAGGTCTATCATGGCAAAATAAAGTTCGTTATGCGTAGAGCTTTATTCTTTGTCCTGTTGCTTTTTATGGCACATCAGCTATTGGCCCAGCGTGAAAAGACCACTTTTCAGACCCTATCGCCTTGGAAGCCGTCGACGGATATCCGTTCCGATGTCGTCATGGTGTATGGTGTAGGCAGCAGTCCCACACTTTCGTTTCGCGATCGTGTGAAGTCTTGGCGCGAGCGAGGCTATACCACGCATTTCATGACAGGTATCTCATGGGGTGGGTTCAGGGATTATTTTTCGGGTCAATGGGACGGAGAACTTCATGATGATGAGGTGCAGAAAAGGTCTTCTGGCGAAGACATCATGCATGGTCCTAATGTGCCTTATGTTGTACCAACCCATAGCTTTCTGGACTATTTCAAAGAAAGGCACATCAAACCTGTGATTGATGAGGGCATCAATACTATGTTCCTTGAGGAACCTGAGTTTTGGGTGTGGAGCGGTTACAGCGAGGCTTTCAAATGTGAATGGCAAGACTATTATGGCTTTCCGTGGCAACCTCAGCACGAATCGGCGGAATATACCTATCTCTCCAACAAACTCAAACATCATCTTTATTGTCGTGCACTTGATGAGGCTTTTGCTTATGCCAAGCATTATGGTCGTGAGCAGGGGATAGAGGTCCGTTGTTTTGTGCCGACCCACTCTTTACTCAATTATGCCCAATGGGGTGTCGTGTCGCCTGAGGCTTCCTTGAACACAATGGAGAACTGCGATGGCTATATCGCTCAGGTCTGGACGGGCACTTCACGAATGACTAACCATTATAACGGGGTGCTGAAGGAGCGAGTCTTCGAGATGGCTTTCCTTGAATATGGTAGTCTCGAATCAATGGCACGGCCAACGGGCCGCAAGATGTTTTTTTTGACCGACCCTATTGAAGATCGCGTAGTGAACTGGGAGGATTACAAACGCAACTATCAGGCCACCTTTGTCGCACAATTGCTATATCCCAGCATCGCGGACTATGAGGTGATGCCTTGGCCCGATCGTATCTACGAGCGTGAATACCCCATCAGTGCCGATAATGCAAAGAAGATATGTGTCCCGAGATCTTATTCCACCCAAATGCAGGTGATGATTAATGCGCTTAATGACATGCCAGTCTCCGAAAACCGAGTCAATGGTGCGCAAGGCATCAGCATCCTTTTGTCGAACTCCATCATGTTTCATCAGCCTTTTGAAGGCTTTGAGGACCCGTATCTTGTCAATTTCTTTGGCCTCGCCATGCCGCTTGTCAAGCGGGGCATTCCTGTAAGCATCACTCACATGGAAAACCTTGGTTACGAAGAGACTTTGCATGATATGCAAGTGATGATGGTGACTTATGCCAATATGAAGCCACTTGACCCTGAAGCGCATCAACGCATCGCCGATTGGGTAGAGAAGGGAGGAAGTTTGATTTATTGCGGCCGTGATGATGACCCTTTTCAAACTGTGTCCGAATGGTGGAACACGAACGGCAATCATTTTGGTGCTCCCTCACAACATCTTTTTGCGTTGATGGGTATGGAAGAGCAAGCAGTTGAAGGCCACTATCGCTTTGGCGAGGGTCATGTCTATGTGTTGCGCCGCAATCCACAAGAATTTGTCCTAACTGCGGGATCAGACAGCTTGCTTCTGCAAACCTTAGAGTCGGCTTACGGCCCATACGAACAAAAGAACTCCTTCGTTTTGCATAGGGACCCATATCTGATTGCGTCTGTTGTAAATGAGAGTCCCGTTTCGAATGAGCCACTGATATTAAAAGGCTGTTTCATTGACCTTTTTGACCCTTCGCTGCCCGTGCTTTCCGAAAAGGAGGTGCAACCAGGCGAACAGGCTTTCCTTCTTGATTTGGATAAAGTGCAAGAAAAAATGTATCCGCAAGTGTTAGCGTCAGCCTCGCGGCAGTATGACGAGACTTTCACCGACCATAGCTTCAGCTTTGTTTCCAAGTCGCCTGCCAATACCGACAATGCGATGCGTATCCTGTTGCCACAGGCACCCAAGCAAGTTCAAGTAAGCGTCGCCAGCCAATCGAGTTGGGATGAGGAAAGCCAAACACTCCTCCTGAAGTTTGAGAACGCCCCAGATGGCGTAGACGTTCGTATGCTATGGTAACAACATTGCAGCATTAGAATTGTTTAGTGCATGGACAATTCTGTTAAAGATGAGCATAGCATTCATCAAGTTTTTGATGGAAAATCTCTCCGAATTGTTCCAAGGACATATAGCCTTTAGGAGAATCGCTAACTATCTTATTTAATGGGCGCTCATTCTGCATGTCTATATCCTTTCACCTTATCCCAATCGCCACGAGTGAAGTCGGGCATGGCTACAGGCATACCACCATTAGCAATGGAGGCTGCCGTCAGTTCGCCAAGGCATGACCACTCGGCGGCGTCGTAAACGTCTTGGTCGAGCGGCAAACCGTTATGCAAGCAATAGATGAGGCGGTAGTCCATGACGAAGTCCATGCCACCGTGACCACCCACTTCCTTGGCTTTTTCCTCGATTTCGACCGCGATGGGATGAAGGTATTCCTTCATGATTTTGTCGCGCACCTCGGCGGGAACAAAAGCATGTGGATTAAGGTGCTGGCCTTCGGCGAGGAAGCCTGCGGGCAACTTGTCTTCCAACAGCGTGAAACCTTCAATAGGATATTTGTTGGCGAAGCCTTCCGTACCCGTGAGTTGATACAAACGGTTGTATGGGCGGTAGGTGTAAACGTCATGCTCAATGAGGAGAGTCTTGCCTTTCTCGGTCTGAATCATCGTGGTGGTCATGTCGCCGTTGGCGAAGTCGTCCACATTCATCATCTCTTTGGCGATTTTCTTGCCGTTGTAGGAAGGTGTACCCATCGAGACCAAGGTCTTCATGCGGTCGCCGCGGTGGATGTTGAAGGCTTGGCAGAGAGGTCCGAGGCCGTGGGTGGGATAGACGTCGCCTGAGTGGTTTTGGTTAAATTCCAAGCGCCAGTTTTCGTAATACTCGTGCCAGAAAGGCTCAAGGTTGTGGATGTAGGCACCCTCGCCGTGGATGAGTTCGCCGAACACGCCTTGTTGGGCCATGTTGAGGGCGGTCAGTTCGAAGAAGTCGTAGCAGCAGTTCTCAAGCATCATGCAGTGGCGTTGGGTTTGCTCGGCAACGTCGACAAGTTGCCAACATTCTTCAAGTGAGGTGGCGGCAGGCACTTCCACAGCCACATGCTTACCCTGCCGCATGGATTCCACGGCCATGGGGACATGGGTCTTCCAGTCGGTGCAGATGTAAACGAGGTCGATGTCATCGCGGGCGACGAGTTCTTTCCATCCCTCACGACCCGTGTAAGCGGCAGCGCGGGGCAGACCTTTCTTTTCAAGGATGTTGGTTTGCACAGCTTCCACGCGGTCAGGCTCGATGTCGCACAAGGCAACGACAGTCACGCCATCGATGTAGGTCATGCGGTCGACGGCATCTGGGCCACGCATGCCGAGGCCAATGAAGCCGATGCGCACGTTTTCGATGGGGTCGACAGTGAATTGCAGGACGCTTTTCTGTCCTTCAATACGTTGTGGTTCATCGAAGACAATGGTGTTGTCGACAATACGGTAGTTGCCCTTGCGGACTTCAGTTTCAGCGGTTTTCTTTTCGCCACAGGCTGTGACCATGGCCGTCAGAATGATGCCGAGGATGAGGTGTAAAATCTTGTTTTTCATAGAATGAGGATTAAAATTGAGGGCAAAAATAGCAATAATCCATTCAAAAACCCTATCTTCGCAAAAAATTTATCCTTATGAACGAACTCTTCACTATCGCGGGCCACTTCGTTAATCCGAAAACTATCGACAACATTGAGCCTTTGGGCAATGGACTTATCAACGATACTTATAAGATAATGGTTGCAGGACAGCCAAAATATGTGCTGCAACATATCAATAACGCTGTCTTTACTAATGTGGACATGCTGCAAAACAACATTGAAGCCGTAACCAATCATATTCGGAAAAAGTATGAAAGTCAAGGCGTTGCTGACATCAATCGCAGGGTTTTGCACTTTTTGAAAGCCGATACTGGCAAGACCTACATCGTTGAAAATGAGAAATATTGGCGCGTGATGGACTTTATCGCTGATAGCTACACCTATGAGGCAGTCACACCAGAGTATGCCTATTATGCAGGCCGCTCTTTCGGCGATTTCGAGTCGCTGTTGACGGATTTGGAGGCACCGATTGGAGAGATTATTCCTGATTTCCACAACATCGAGTTCCGATTGAAGCAATTGGAGGATGCTGTCGCCAAGGATCGGGTTGGTCAGATGCGCGAGGTAGAAGTGCAGAAGTTCGTAGCCAAAATTAGAGAGGAAGCAGATAGGATGTGTCTTGGCGAAAGGCTTTATCGAGAGGGTAAGTTGCCGAAACGTATCTGTCACTGTGATACAAAGGTGAACAACATGCTTTTTGACAAGGAAGGCAATGTGTTGTGCATCATTGATTTGGATACCATCATGCCGAGTTTTGTCTTCTCCGACTTTGGCGATTTTTTGCGCTCGGCTGCCAACACGGGTGCTGAGGACGACCCCGATTTAGACAACATCCATTTCAATATGGAGGTTTTCAAGGCTTTTGCAAAAGGTTATTTGGAAGGCACGAAAGCCTTCCTCTTGCCGATTGAAAAGGAGAATCTGCCCTACGCTGCCACATTGTTCCCCTACATGCAGGCCGTACGTTTCCTGACGGATTACATCAATGGCAATACCTATTATAAGGTAAAATATCCTACCCACAATCTGGTGCGTACACGAGCACAATGGAAATTGTTTGAGGAGGCGGAGGCGCACCTGGATGAAATGAAACAGATATTGGCGGTGTAGAGACGCATGGCCATGCGTCTCTACAATACCAATGGTATCTGTTTCGCCTGTATCTTCTTGGCAATGATGCGTTTCTCGTTATTAAGAACGTATATTAGAGGTGTTGTTTCGATGTCATAGAGGTCGTACAATGCGTCAACTCTAACATCGTTTGTGTTCATGTCGATGGCCAACACTGTGATTTCAGGATGTACCAAAACAACAGAATCCAGTTCTTGCATTTCTTTGTGGCAAACATCGCAGTCATGGTCGTAGAAAAACAACACCGTGTATTCGCTTTCAACGGAATGTAAATCAATGGAATCGTTTATTGTGAAATTGGGGGCAAGGTTGAATAAGGCCAATCTTCGAAATGCCTCGGCTTTGTCGCGAATCAAAGCCAAATTAGCAGCATTCAAATCCTTGATTTCCAATTGTGAGAAGTAATTGTCATATAGGTAAACGAACACTTGGTCTTGGCTCATGTATTCGGGGTGGCGATATTTCTCCAAGAGATGCCAAAGGATGAAATCGCGGAGGTTGGGGTTGAAGCTTGTTCTGTTCACCAATCGGTCGATTTCTGGAGTGATGGAATCGGGTAGGGGAGCCACCATTTTGTCGAAATAGAAATCGATTTGTGCTGCTAAAATTGGATTCTCATCCGTTGGGCCGTCGAAAGCTTCTATGCCGTCCCAGAAATGGGTGTTTTGGGCTTTAGTTTGGGAATAAAGCAAAACAAAAAACAAAAATGCTATGAGTATTTTTTGTTTCACTTGTCGTTGTAGTGACCATATGTTGATAGAACGTCAATATGTACTTCGGTCTCAAAAATGCGATAGACTAGCCGGTGCTTTTTCGAAATCTGTCGGCTCCATCGATTTTCGGGTTTGCCTTTAAGTGGTTCGGGATGCCCTGTCCCTGTTGTAGGATGAAATGCTATCTCTTGAAGCAATTTCACGGCTTTTTTAAAACAGGAAGGCTCGTTTCTTTTTAGCTTTTCAAGACCCTCTTTGGCTTTTTGCGCATAGGTTATTGTGTACATAATCAAAGCGAATTAAGCCAGGCATTCATTTCTTCTAAATTGCTGAAAGTAGTGCAGTTGCCTTCTGCAATTTGTTGTTCTGCTTCATCGAGTTGGGCATAGAATTCCTCTTTGCTCATTATAGTTGTATCTTCTTTTTCTCTTACTAGTTTGCGAAGGTATTTTGCCACGCGCTTAAGCATGTCTTCATCTTCTGCCAATGTGCCTAGGTTGCGAAGTATCTCAGCATTCATATTAGCCATTTGTACAGCAGTCATGTTTTTTATTGTTTTTTTAATATGCTGCAAATATACGAACTTTTCTCTAAAAACACTATTTTTGTCCCAAAACTATGTCACAATATGAAAAGGCTGTTTTTTCTGCTTTGCATTATGTTGGCGGTGATGTTCGTTCAAGCGCAAACGAATGAGCCAGTCCGTATCGCCTTCTGGAACATGGAGAACTTCTTCGACCCCTTTGTGGACAGCACCAAGACTTACAATGCTTTTACAGAGGATGGCATGCAGCATTGGACCAAAACCCGTTTCTACCGCAAACGCAACAATATGTACAAAGCCATCTTGGCCATGTCTGAGAACCGTCCCTTGGGCATCTTGGGCATGTGCGAGGTGGAAAACGAATATGTTTTGAGTGCCCTTTTCGAGCAGACGCCTTTGAAGAAGCACAACTACCGTTGGGTGCTTTACGAAGGCCCCGACAAGCGTGGCATCGACCCTGCCATTGTGTATTCACTTGACCATTTCCAATTGGTTGAGAGTGCGGTGTTTCCATATTATAATCCAGAGGACACGGCATATCATTCGAGGGATATTTTATATGCTAAATTCATTGCTGTAAAAAGCAAGGTCCCTGAGCCCGCGGTCCCTGAGGCCAATCGAAGGGTCGAAGGGCCGATTCAAACAGCTGACACCATCCACATTTTCGTTAATCACTGGCCTTCCCGTTACAGCGGTGAGCTAGAGACAGTTGGTTCGCGCTCGTGTTCGGCTGCCATTATGCGCGCCAAAGTCGACTCCATCATGGCGGCTGCGCCCGAAGGCTACCAACCGAAAGTCATCATGATGGGCGACTTGAACGATTGCCCCACCGACCCAAGCGTCTACGATGTGCTGCGAGCCCGGCATCCCAGTGAGTTGGAAGAAGGTTGCCTCATTAATTTGTTTGGCAAAAACGAAGGTTTAGGCTTTGAAGGCACATTAAAACACCAAACTGATTGGCAGATTTTTGACCAAATCATTGTCACGCCTGCATTGATGGAGAATGGTAGAGGACTTCATTACCAAGAGGGTAGTGCGCGCATTTTCCATGCCGACTTCATGCTGGAGGATGATGAGACATATCACGGCAAGAAGCTTTTCCGCACATACATCGGGCCGCGTTATTTTGGCGGATTTAGCGACCACTTGCCGGTGTATATTGACTTGGTGCGTTAATCCTTCAAACTCTGCCGCGCATACGGCACCAAATCCTGGCTTGCAAACTCGCCTTTCAAGAACTTGAAATACCCTGCCACGGCCACCATGGCGGCATTGTCAGTGGAGTAGGAGAGGCGCGGGATGAATACCTTCCAATGGTATTTTTCACCGAGAG
>JAEEGJ010014774.1_pt1 | contig 18421 bp, 13 predicted proteins | sample 8958761 | NCBI WGS metagenome assembly JAEEGJ01 (sample SAMN16246546, study PRJNA631951) | gut metagenome | biome: gut microbiome; feature: rumen; material: RS-attached | host: Bos | place: Iran: Karaj | collected 2018-10
GGCCAGAGTCCTGCAACGCTTTACGAACGCGAAGGCAACGGCCTGCCCTATTACGAAAACGATGAGTATTTTGGCGACTATGGCGTGATTCTGCCAGGCTATTGCATCAATACCGAGACCGGCGAGGCCCATGAAAACGAGAACGTGGTGCATTACCTCTACAAATACATGCCCAACTACGGCGGCTGGGGAAAGATCATCTCCACCCCGGGCATCGTCGACAACACTTGGATCAAGATGCGTGAGCTCTCGTTGACCTACGACTTCCCGCGTAAGCTTTTGGACAAGCAGAACTTCTTCAAACAGGCATCCATCTCCCTGGTGGGTCGCGACCTGTTTTATTTCTACAAGACCTTGCCCGACAACATCAACCCCGAAGGTACCCAAGGCTCAGGCAACGCCCAGGGATTGGAGTACGGTTCGTATCCGGGAACGAGATCCGTTATGTTATCGTTGAAGGTAAACCTTTAAAACGGAGAACGGAAAGTGGAAAGTGGAAAGTGGAAAGTTTAAATTAAGACAAATTAAATAAAAATATAATATAAAATGAGACGGTTTTTATACAAAGTAATATGCTGGGCGTCGCTTGCAATGGCTTTCGTCGGTTGCACCAAAGGCTTCGAAGAAATGAACCAGGCGCCATTCTCGCCTCCCGGAACCACCATTGAGGGGTTGTTCAACGGCGTGGTGAGCTCCTTGCAGCAGAGCATGAACGAGCAGTTTTACCTGCAAAACGAAATTTGGTATCCCGAGACCGAGCTGGGGGCTTTGACTTCTGAGTCGTGGGGTAACTCGCAAATCGGCATCTCGGAGGTCTGGACCAATTATTACGCCATGCTTGCCAACATTCGTGAACTGGAAAGGCATTTCGACGCCTATGTAGAGGAACAAGGCGATAGGGCCGTGTGCGACAAGGTGCGTGCCCAACTCAACATAATGAAGGCCTACCAGACCTTTAAAGTGACCGATATCTTCGGCGATATGCCTTACACCCAGGCCGCCCGTATTTGGGAGAACGCCTCCTCGCAAGAGACCATGAAACCCGAATGGGACACCCAAGAGAGCATCTACAAATCACTGTTGGAAGAGCTGGTTTGGTCGCGCGATCTCCTACATGCCGACTCAGCCACCACCGCAAGCGGCAACGACTATTACAAGCTGCCTTACGATGTGCTGCTCAACAACAACTACACCCTCTGGGCCGAGTTCGCCAACTCGTTGATCCTGCGCCATGGACTGCGTATGTACGACAAGGATCCCGACTACGCCACGCCTTTGCTGGTGGATGCCTACAACTTCATCTATACCGCGATGAATGCTTCAGGCGGCACAGCTACCGGTGGAGGCATCTGCTTGTGGCCTAGCCTGCTGGGAACCAACTGGGACACCAACTGGTCGTTCCGTGAGCACAAGCACCTCCGTATGGGCGAGACCATCTGGAGTTGCCTCTCTTCGACCGACGACATGGATGGCAGTGGCATCTTCGACTATCGCACCTTCCTGTTCTTCGACACCAACCATAAGACCGACAGCTTCCCCGATGGCGCCTGGAGGCCTTATCCGCAGATCCATACCGCCGAGACACCTGTCGAAGGCGGCTCGCCCTACGCCCAGTCGCGCGACGGCAGCTACACCTTCAAAGGCCCCTCGTGCTTGTTCTCCCCCTTTAATTATTATCTGACCAGGGACGAACGCTACGTGCCTCAAATTCTGGTGACCTACGCTGACGTGCTGTTCATGAAGGCTGAGATCGAGGTAAGGAACATTGGCGGAATCACCCCGCCCCTAAATGCCGACGAGTCCATCCGTCAGGGTGTTTACCAATCCTGCCTGTTTTGGGCGCATATCCCGAACCAAACCAGCCGTTGGACTTATCTCTATCCGCAATACACCAGCTATGCTGGAAACCTTGACATTTGGGCCTTGGGCAACAACATGGCGGCCAACGTGATGAACTATGCCGTATGGATGAATCCTGAATACGACGGCAGCCAAGAGTTCTACTTGAAGATGATCTATCAGCAGCGCTGGCTCAACCTCTTCCGCCAGCCTTGGGAAGCCTGGGCACTGGCCCGTCGCACGATGGCCACGCCTACTACTACCGACCATGCCAAGCTGACTTCCTACAGGTTGGAGTATCCTCAGAAAGAAATAGAATATAACTATGATAATTATGTCACTGAATTGGCTAGGATGTCGCATGGGGATACGAGGCAGACGAAGGTTTGGTGGATGACAAAATAACGGAAAACGGAAAGTGGAAAACGGAAAACTATGAAGAGAATATTGCTAATTATTACCTTAATGGTTTCTTTTTGGGCGAGAGCTCAAGTGGAATACCTTTATGACTTTAACAATTTGACCACGGGAAGCCAGAACCTCAACGGTCAGGACGGTTGGGTGACGCATTATCAGACGGCGCCAGCATCACAGGATTTTAATGTGGACTATGTTTGCGGTTCCGACATGGCGCCCGACGAATCCATTGCCGTGTGGTATCCCTACGGCGGTTCAGGCGTGGGTCGCACCGCTACCCGCAAGGCCTCATCCAACTTCAATTTCAGCTTCCAACAGGGAGGCATCATGGACTTGGAGATGGACATGAACCGCACTTGGTGGGGCAACTTCTTCGGTGTAGGTTTCGACAGCGACGGTGACGGATGCATTCTGCCAGGCATGACCGATGCTGACGGCGGTGTGTATCTGTCCTGCAAAGGCCAGGGCGACAGCGGCCACGCCCGGTTGCATCTGCCCAACGGCACCTCGGTGGATTTTGACTTCGACCAAGGCGGATGGAACCGCTACAAGATGTCGTTCGACTTCACCGCCTTCAACGGCGAAGGTTCGGTGACCGTGTTTGTGCAGCCCGGTTGCGAAGGCGAATGGATTCAACAGGCCGCCGCTACCAATATTAATATGCATCTCACCCCGGGTTCGGGCGACAAGAACGACTATCACGTTTGGGACGGCATCTTCTTCCACTCCCAAGGCGGAACGGGGGGATTCGACAACCTGCTGGTGCGCCAACAACCCGACGGCAACGCCCAACTTATCGAGATGGCCGACATCCCCAACCAGTTGGTCTTCAACGATCCCATTACCTTGGAAGCCACGGCTTCTTCAGGGCTTCCTGTCACGTTTGAGTTGATAGAAGGTCCTGCCACCATCAACGGCAACATCCTCACCTTGACAGGCGAAACGGGTGTGGTCAGGTTGAAAGCTACCCAAGCAGGCAACAGTTCATGGCTCCCCGCCCCTGATGTGATCAAGACCTTCGAGGTGGTCGATCCCGATCTTTATACTCCCGAAATCACTTTGCGCCGTCCCTACAATGACACCAAGGTTTATTTGGATGCGCTTCATCCGGTGTTGATAGTGGTCTCAGCGTACATCGAGCATCCCGAAGTGATCAAGTTCAACCAAGTCAAGGCTACCATTAATGGAGAGGACATCCTCTTGCAGACCGATTATCCCAACGACCCTGAAAACGGTTATTATTATGGTATGTGGACACCTTCGGGGTTTGGCGACTATGACATGACCGTAAGCATCACCCAGTCGGGAGGAAAGGTCACTACCGCCACCAATCAGTTTGAGGTGAAGAACCAGATCGACAACAGCTTGGAGGTGGAAACCATGCATGGCGATATCACTTGTTCCCCAACCCAACACAGTGATCGTGGCGAGTATGTCTTCCCGTCGCATGTGGGCGCTTTCAAGGAGATTGAGGCCCATTTCGACTATAACTGCGTGAATGGCAACTGCGACACCTACGACCGCATTGGTGGTGTGCGAATTCGCAACTACCGCGGCGAGTGGGTGGAACTGTTCCGTTACCTTACTCCTTTCGGTGTGGAATGCAGCGACGATGTGGATGTGAGCGACTTTACCTCGTTGCTTCAGGGCTTGGTGGAGCTGGAGTGTTATCTGGAGCTTTGGAACGGTAGCGGTGCCCGCCCCAACCTGACCTTTACCTTTACTAAAGGCACACCGGAACACCTTTATGTGGATGTGGACGAAATATGGTATGGCACCTTCAGCTTTGGCGATTATGCCAACCAGCAGCCCGTGCCGGAGGTCGATTACAAATTCCATGAACAAGCTGATGCGGTTTCGTTGAAGATTACCACCACTGGACACAACTGGAGCAGCGGTACCAACAATACCTACAACACCGGCAATGCCGCCGAGTTTTACGAAGCCACCCATCACGTTCTGGTGAATGGACAAAACAAATTCGACCAGCATCTATACTGCAATTGTACTCCGAATCCAGCAGGATGTCAGCCTCAAAATGGTACTTGGGCTTACCAACGCAGCGGCTGGTGTCCAGGATCCATTGCTACGGCATGGGAGTTTGATCTCTCTGATTATCTCAATTCAGGTCATGCGGAGTTGTTTTATCAGTTCGATCCCACCTATCTCGACCTCTGCCATCCCAACCATCCCGATTGCGTGAGCGGAGTCACCTGCACGGAGTGTGCCGCCCCCGACAACCCAATCTTAAAGGTGTCGGGCAAAGTGGTTTCCTATAGCAATGATGAAAACATATTGACTAACATACATGCTTATAATCCAGTTCCTCCATTTGAGGCACATCTCTATCCCAATCCTGCTTCCAATCGGTTGAAGATCACTACCGATTATGAAAAAGGTGCTGTCAGCGTTTTGGTGCTTGACATGCATGGCCAGGAAGTGATGTATTTCACCGTGGAAGGAGAACGCACCATCGATGTCAGCAGTCTTTCGCCAGGAATTTATGTCGTGAAGATGCTCGGTGGTGGGATGGTGACGAAGAAGGTGGTCATTAGATAAAAGATAAAAGTTAATATTTAAAGCTATGAAAAAAGTATCTTTAATGCTAGTATTGATGGCTTTTGCCATCTCAATGAACGCTCAAGTTGAAAAGACTTTTGATTTCAACGATTATGGATCTGGCGAACCCCTCGTTCGCCTTAACGGCCAGGACGGTTGGTTTGTCCGCGCGCACAGCGCCGGCAACGGTGGCAGTAACATGGGCCCCATGTACACCGATTACATGGGTCATTTCTGGGGCAATACGCCAGTAACACCTACTGCTGATGAGACTATCGGTGTGTTTTCTCACGCTTCAGGTACAGGATTTGGTGATATTGCCACGCACGATCTCACCCAGTACGGTTTCGACTTTTCCGAAGGTGGTATCATCGAAGTTGAATGCGATGTGTTGCGCCAATGGTGGGGCACCCTTTTCGGCATCGGCTATGACGGCAATAATGATGGCGCTGTCCTTCCTCCCATTAAAAAAGCTCCTAACCACCCAAATCTTTATGAACCTATCACCCCTGATCCTGCAAGCACTTCACCCGATGGTGGCATTTATATGCTGACTACAGGTAATGCTCCCGATGATTCAGACTTCATCACCGGTGTGGTGTTGCCCGATAATACGGTGGCTTGTGATTTGAATCCTAACTATCCTGATAATACTTGGCTTCGTTGGAAGATGACCATTGACCTCGACGCCAATAATGGTGCCGGTGCCGTAACGCTTTATGCAAAATACGACATCCTCAACGGTGAATGGGAAGCGATACCTGAATGTCAAGGCGTCAATGTCGGTCTGACACCCGGCAGTGGCGACAAAAAAGACCCTGCCATGTGGGATAAGGTATTCATGCTCAACAGCGGTTGGTGTGGTTTCGACAACTTGACCATCCGTTTCACCCCTGGAGGCCTGGCTGCCCAATTCATCACTTTTGACGCCATCAACGACCAATTGGTTTATGGCAATCCTATCACGCTGCAAGCCTCTTCGACCTCAGGTCTTCCTGTGACTTTTGAAATCCTTGAAGGTCCGGCTACCTTAAACGGAAACGTTCTTACTCTCACGGGTGAAGAAGGGTTGGTAAGGGTTCGCGCTTCCCAGCCTGGCGATGGCACCAACTGGCAACCTGCACCGGCAGTAACCCGTACTTTCTATGTGGTCGATCCTGAAAACTACACTCCAGCTATTACCATCCGCCGACCCTACGAAGGCACTAAGGTCTATATGCCTAACTTTGAAAACCCCGTCATGGTGGTGCTGAGCGCCTATATCGATCACGGCAACGTACTTAAGTTTGAAGAAGTGAAATGCACGGTCGATGGCCAAGAACTATTACTGAAGACCGATTTTCCTGATGATCCCGACAATGGCTATTGGTACACCGTTTGGACCCCTTCTGGTGAAGGTACCTACAATATGACGGTTAGCATTACCCAAACGGGCGGCAAGGTCACAACTGCTTCCAATACCTTTGAAGTGACCACCGACTATGACGATATTGTGGTCTCCGCACTCAATGGTGAAATGGTGGCAACCACCCAGGTATTCAACGACTATGGCGAGTACCCCTTCCCAACTCACGTCAATGCTTTCAATCACATCAACTTGCATTATCTTCACAATTGTGTGAATGGTAACTGCAACACCTACGACCATATTAGTTATCTTCGCATCAAGAACTACCGCGGTCAATGGGTGGAACTCTGCCGTTACATCACCCCGTTTGGTGTGCAGTGTGTGGATGACATTGATGTGACCGATTTCACCAACCTGCTGCAAGGATTGGTTGAATTCGAGTATTATAGCGAACAATATGAAACTGGCCAGGGCTATAACCCAACCGCTATTTTCGAATATACCAAAGGCACCCCGGATTATCCATTTGTGGACATGGAGGAAATTTGGTATGGAAACTATGCCTTTGGCGATTACGAGAACCTATGTCCCATTCCTATGCGTACGGTTGAATTTGACCCAAATGTTGAAAAAGCGAAGCTGCAAATCACCACTTCAGGTCACAACTGGAGTGATACTGGCAACGGGGCTTATAACACCAATAATGCAGCAGAATTCGATACCACTGAATACCATAACATCAAAATCAATGGTGTCACGGTTTATACGCAACATCTAGCCAATATTTGTAACCCTAATCCTGCTGGATGCCAACCACAAAATGGTACATGGATCTACCCACGAGCCGGATGGTGTCCTGGAAGCATGAGTGTGGTGTGGAATTATAGCTTGGACAATTATATTACCCAAGGTCACGCCGACCTGCTCTATGAGTTCGATCCAACATACGTTGACCAGTGCCACCCCAACTATCCTGATTGCGTCAGCGGACAAAACAGCTGCCCGAACTGTCAGAATACAAGCAATCCCTTGTTAAGGGTTTCCGGTAAGTTGGTTACCTATAGCCACAACTATAATATTATCACCTCGGTCCCAGTAGTGCCTAATGCTGATGCAGACCCGTTCTCGGTAATCCTCACTCCCAACCCGGTGAAAGATCGCCTGACCATCAAGACCGACTATGAGAAAGGCCGTGTCGGAGTTCATATTGTCAACGCTCAAGGCGTCATCGTCAGGAATTTCAATATGATTGACGCCGCCACCATCGATATGAGCGACCTGCCTGCTGGCGTTTATTTCGTTCAGGTCCTCGGCGGAAAGATGGTGACCAGGAAAATAATTAAGAATTAAGAATTTAGAGATTTTAAGGTATTCATATAATACCCCATCCCAACCCCACCGCACCCCATCGGTAGGAAAACGAAAAGGCCCGCTGAACCAGCGGGCCTTTCATTTTAAATAATCGTTGTTGGATTAGAGCTTGTAACGGATACCAAGAGCACCGCCGATGGCAAAACCATTATAAGCGCAACCCTCTCTCTTGATGAAGTCCCACATTGGACGGACATCCAAAGTGAATTGGAAAGGAATGCCTTGCGGATTCCATTCAACACCACCTTCGAGAGCGGCAGCGACACCAAAACCGTGGTTGATGCAATAACCGAGGTTGACACCAGGACCGGCAAACCAACCAAAGTCACCAGCGATGTTACCAAGCCACTGATAGATACCAGTCAGGCTGGCAAAGTCGGAGTTAGCCCAACCAGCGTTGATTTCAAAACGGTTGGCACCCACAGGAGTCTGATAGGAGATTTCACCACCGTTGTAGTGATTACCACCGTTCAGGCGGAGACCGATGGCCTTACCGTTGTACTGAGCATTGGCTGCAAAGGTCAAGCCCATCACAGCGACTAAAATGAGTAATACTTTTTTCATGTTAGTTTGTTTTTAGTGATTAATAATTGGTTAATTGTGTTATTCTCGTATTCAATAAGGCAAAAGTAGTGTCTTTTTCTCTAAAAAACAAAAATTAGTTATCAACTATTCTTGATAAACGGAGTGTATCAATACCTCTCCAACCATTTTCAACGTATTTTTATCGATATTTTCGATGTTGTCGTTCAAAGTGTGCCACACTTCGGGGAAGCATTGGTTGCTGCTGTTGGGGTTGAGGTCGATGATGTCGATGGAAGGGATTCCGGCAATCTCGTTCAGCGGCAGATGGTCATCACTGATGGGGTCGCCCAGTTCATTAATGAAATAACGGCCATAGCCGAGATCTTGCGCCGTGCGCCATACTTTGTTGCTCAGCCAGGCGGCATAACCCTGTGAGTAATACTCTTTCCTGAAACTGGGATTGGGTCCGCCCACCATGTCCAAAAGGATGGCGAAGCTGGCCTGATAGCCGCGGATGTGATGCTGCGAGGCCCAAAACTGAGATCCTAGCGCCCAGTGGTTGCGGCGGTCGTCGTAATACTGCTCCGACTGGTCGAACCGTGGACCGTAGTCTTCCAAATCGAACAAGATGATGTCAACGCCCAGTTTTTCGGGCAGGGGTTGGCTATGGAAACAACGGGCTGTCTCGACAAGAACCCCTACCCCGCTGGCGCCGTCGTTGGCACCGTCGATGGGTGTGTTCCAGTTGGCCTCGTCAGGGTCGTGGTCGGCGTATGGACGCGAATCCCAGTGAGCGCAGAGGATGATGCGCTTGCCTGCCTTGGGGTTGAACGAAGCGATGATGTTTTTTCCATCGATACCCTTGTTGTTGTACAAACGGGTGCGGAACTCCTGCACCATCACGGTATCGGCGTATTCGGTAAGCTTTTCGACCAGCCAGGCCGCACATTGTTCATGCGCCTCGGTGTTGGGTACCCTCGGACCGAAGTCGGTCTGGGCCTTCACAAAGGCATAGGCGGAGTCGGCATTGAAAAGTGGAAAGTGGAAAGTGGATAGTGGAGCGTTTTCCGTTCTCCGTTCTCCGTTCTCCGTTTTCCCAGGCTTATTCTGGCCGCAGGCGAAAAACAACAATACCAAAATAATGGGAATTAATTTTTTGATCATTTTTTCTACCGATAGGGCATCCCTACGGGATGCGGAGGGATTAATAATAAACGATGTTCAGGTCGAACCGTTTCTGTTGCAGCTTGCTGACGGTTTTGCTCTTCACGCGTGTGTTGTAGATTTTGAGCAGTTTCAGCGAAGGAAGGTTCTCGATGGGCGAAAGGCTCTTCACGTTGGTGTTGTTAACCAGCAGTTCTTCAAGTTCGTTGAGTTTCGAAAGGGGTTTGAGTGATTTCACGTTGGTGCCGCCGGCGTTGAGGGTGCGCAGGTGATGCAGTTTCTCGAGTTTGCCGAGATCGGAGACCTGCGTGTTCTCGATGTTGAGCACGCTGATGAGGGTGTCCGACTCAAGCGGCGAGAGGTCGGTGATGGGGTTGTTCTGTAGCAGCAACTCGGTGAGATGGACCTTGTTGGCGAGCGGTTTGATGTCGCGGATGCCTTGGTTGGTGATGCTTACCTTTTCGAGCCAAGCAAAGTCTCTCAAGGGTTCCAACGTCTGTACCACGTTCTCTTGTTCGATGTTGACGGTTTTAAGGTTCAGGATTTGTTGCAGCTCCAAAGGTGTGGGCTCGTAGCTGTGGCTTCCGATCTGGGCTAACAGGAGCGATTTCCAGGTGCCGTCAAGGTTGCTCCACCAGGTCTGCAAGTCGGCGGTTTGATATACCACGGTGACATCGGGAACGGCGTTTTTGAGGCTTTCAACCTGTTGTTTGCCTACTCCACTGTTCTCGGCCCAAACAATCTCCAGATGCGAGTCGGTGGCAAGCGGTTCCAAGTCGCTCACCGGAGTGTTGCTTATGTTGAGCACCTTGAGGCGGTTCATGCCGGCAAGGGATTTTAAACTTTCAACAAAAGTATGTTCTAAATTAATATTCTCCAAATTGGTCATGCCGGTCAAGGGCAGAAGGTGGTTGATCTCGGTGTTGGAGATGTTGAGGTTGACCAGGTTGGTAAGACGGCTCACGGGAAGGAGGTCTTGCAGGTAGGGATTGCCAGAGAGGTCGAGGTCGGTCATATTAATGACCTCGTGAAGTTGTTCGGTGGTGGGTTCGCCTTCAATGGAAGTTTGTTTTGAGAACACGGCTTTCCAGTAGATTGGCAGGTTGTTCCACCATTGTTCGAGGGCGTTGGTATCGTAGATCACCAGGGTGAACGGGTTTTCTTTGGTGAACTCGCTGGCCTGTTGCACGTCGATGCGGGTGTTGTCGCAATAGACCTTGCTCAGCATGCGGTGGCTCTTAAGCGGGCTGAGGTCGCTGATGCCGGTGTTGCTGCAATAGAGTTCTTTCAGTGATTTCATCTCCCCTAGTGCATACAGGTTGTTGACTCGGGTCTGTGATATCTTCAGGCTTTGCAACGAGGTCATCTGGCTCAACGGGCTGAGGTCGCTGATGGTGGTGTTGTTGACGTTAAGGGAGACGATGCCTTCCAATCCGCTGAGGGGCGACAGGGTGTTGATTTGGGTGCCTTCGGCGTAGAGGTAAGCCAGCGCCGGGCAGCTGGTCACTTGTTCGAGGGTGTTGACCTTGGTGTGTGAGATGTTGAGTTTCTCGAGGTTGCTGAGGATCTCGAGCACGGAGAGGTCGCTGACGTCGGTGTTGGCCACGTCGAGTTCCTCAAGCATGATGTCGTATTTCAATGGGCTGAGGTCGTCGATACGGGTGTTGGCGGCTTTCAGTACTTTCAGTTTGTTGGCGTTGCGGAGTGGGGTAAGGTCGTTGATGTTGGTTCCGGAGATATTGAGCGTTTGGAGTTCCGACAGTTCGCTGAGCGGTTCCAAGGTGGTGATGGTCTTGGTGTTGCTGACGTCGATAGTTTGCATCATCACCAGGCCTTTGAGTTTGGCATAAACCTCGTCGAGGCCTTCTTTTACCACCACTTCTTTCCAGTCGGTGGCCACGGTGTCGCCATCGATGACTTCAAGTTGGGGATAGGAGTAGATGAAATCGGTGGCGTTGACCTGCATCACTGACTTGAGCGGAATGTTTTGGTTGATACGTAGTTCTCCGCCGAAATAGTTCTTCCAGGTGCTGGGCATGGAGTTCCACCAGTGGCTGAGCGACTCACGTTCGTTCACTTTGGTGGTGTAGATGCTGGCGATCTTCAGGTCGTTCTTCACCTTGTCGAGATTAATCTCGATATAGCGTTTCTTGACTTCGTTGATGGAGTCGTTGGTGACGGTCTTGCCAACAAGTTTCCGGTTGAGGGTGACTTTGAAATAAGGCGCTCCGTCGTCTTTGGTGAGGTTGGCGATGTTTTGGATGTCGAAGGTGAACGTCGCATATTGGAAGAAGAAGTCGATATCGCGGAGGTAGGCTTGGACGTCCTTGGTGAGGTTGGCGTTGCGTTTGGTGTCGAGGTCGTCTTCGATCTGCACTTTATTGTTTTGGAAGATTTTGGTGTAGCTCTGGGAGAACACGATTTCCTTTTCTTGTGCGGTCTGGTCCGGGTCGCCGATGAAGTTCAATGTCTCTTGGAGGTAGTTCACCATTTTGGTGATCTCGGTCTCGTAGGTCGCCAATTCCTCTTTGGTGAGACCTTTGTTTTGGTTCTTTTTCTGAGCCGGTGCTGTGATGGTTATAAGAAGCAGCAAAAGAAGAAGTTTCCACTTTACCTCCCATTCGGTCGGTGAGCCCTTCGGGGTTCCACTTTCAATTTTCAACTTATTACTCATGGTTCGTAAAATTTGATGAGGTCTTTTTTCTCTTTTTCGGAGATATAAATCAGGTTAGAGATGAGCCATCCCGAGTTGCTTCCCATGCGGTTGAACCACGACACTTCGAAGTACCAGTCCTTGATTTGGAACACGTGGAATTTGACTGATTCCACTTCTTGGAACACCAGGTTGCCTTTCTTGATTTCGTAGAAGAAGAGGGTGAGGTAGTCGGGTTCGAAGCGTTTGGAGGCGTAATATTCGATGACTTCGGGTTCTTTGAAGATCTTGTAGATGTTCATGAAGTCGAGTTCATGGCTCATGGGGTGCAGGAAGTGTTTTTCCTTTTCGGCGATTTCGCCGGTGGGGAAGAGTTTGTTGAACTCGGAGAAATAGATGTTGTTGAGCACCCATTTGGAGCCGAGGCCTTCTTTTTCGACGCCGAGGATCATGATGATGCTGACGTTTTTGCCTTTGTATTTGAAGGAGGCTGACACTTCGGAGTACCAGCGTCCCCCGAGGAAGGTCATGAAGGTGGAGTCGTTGGAGGTGACGTCCTCGATGAAATAGCGTTGCAGGTCGGGTTGGCTGCCGTAGGTCTGTTGGTCAAAGAGGATGGCCATGGACTGGCGGCGTTTTTCGGTGTTGCGGTACGAGGGGTCTTTCGGGTTGATTTGGTTGCCGAACTGGTCTTCCTCGTAGTTGAATCGGCGGATGAACTGTCCCATCTGCTTGGTCATGGCATAGAGGTTGGCTTCGTCCATTTGCACGTTGCCGATCGACTGTGCTCTCATGGGCAGAATCCCGAAGCACAGGGCCAGGACCAGAATCAAAAGCTTTTTACTCATTTATTCGCAGTCTCTTTCACGCGCATGTCGCCCAGCATCACATCCCAGAAGCCGATCATGCGGCCGCCGATTTGGGTCTCTTTGCGTTTGACATAGACGGTGATGTCTTTTTTGGTGGTGTCTTTATAGGCGAGGTTGCCTTCTTTGTCGTATCCGCGGAAGGTCTGGAAGATGGTGATGACGCCCACGTAGGTGCCGTCGGGTTGGCGTTGGAGGTCGGAGACGTATTCGATGTTGTACCATTCGATTTCGACGCGGTCGTAGTTAAGGCGCATAAGGTGTTCGAAGTAGGGGCGCACCTTATAGTATTTGATTTTGTTGGATGCGATGGAGGAGACGCCTATTTCGGCGTTGCTCATGAAGAGTTCCTCGGCGCGGTCGATGACGCGGTTGGCTTCGCTCCAGGCGGTTTCTTTGGATCCGACGATTTTGATGTATTTGCTCAGGTCGCGCACTTTTTCGAGTGCGAGGCTGTCGATGGCTTGTTTACGTTCGAAGCTCAGTTCGTCTTGTGCCATGGCTGCGCCGGCTACCAGCACGACGAGGGCCAATGTTGCTAATATCTTTTTCATGGTTGTTTCTTATCTTTTGATGAGTTCGACTTCGGTGATTTTGCCTGCGTCATTGAATTTAAGGTCGTTGACCTTGTTGCGGTTCACTTTTTGGTCTTTGACGTAGTTGAGGTAGTTCTCGATGGTGGTTGGTTTGTCGTAGTCGTTGAATCCGCCTGCTTGTGTGATGATGATGAGCACGGGGACGTTGTTGTTTGCGAACAGTTGGAGGGTCTCGTTGATGAGGCGGTTGGCTTGTGTGGTGCTTGAGGCGGAGGCGATGCTGGCGAGGTTGCGTTCGAGCACGTTTTTGGGTTGTTGTGCTCTGGCGGCCTCTTCGGCGGCGCGACGTTCTTCTTCGGCTCTTTGTGCGGCTTGGGCGCGCTCACGTGAGAGTTTCTTTTCTACTTGGAAGAGCAGGTCGTCGACTTCTGCGTTTTGGAGGTTCCAGTCCTTAATGGTCTGTACGCGGTGTTCTTTTTCTTCGAGGGTCCAAGTGGTCTCGTCGTCGAGGATGGCGGTGAGGTCTCTCACGGCTTCAGCCACGCGGGCTTTGTATTCGGCTTCGGCGGCTTCTTTGGCGAGTCTCTTCTTGCTTTTGCAGCTGGTGTTGCCCCCGATGGTGATGAAAGCGGCCAGGAGGAGCAGCATTACGGTTGTGATTTTGTTTTTCATAATGGTATCGTTTTGCTTTGAAATAACTCTATTATGACTATTTAATTGCAAAAGTAGGAATAAAAAAACAAATCCCGCCTCGGTAAGGCGGGATTGTTGAAAACTATTCAGAAAAAAACATAAAACAATGTCACTATTTTTGCATCCAGCCTCCCGTCCAAGTGATTTGTTTAGTAAAGGTTGGGGTGTCGGAGTCTTCGTAGTACTCAACGACGGCGGTGCCGTCTTTGAAGTAACCACCAAGGTAAACAAGCATCGATACGAGTGTGCCATGTCGTTGAGTCTCAATAGTGAAACCGTTTGTTGTATTATCGGTGATCACCCAGCCGTTATTGAGACTTGCGTCAAGATGTGCGTCACCTGTGACTTTTATCTTAAGGCTCTTTTCTAAGGGTGTGATCGCAGCAACAACAAAGGCATTTGTGCCGTCGAACTGCGTCATTTCTTTTACAAGGATGTTGGGTACTTCGCCGCCGGGACCCAGTTCCGGTGCTGGGCTGGCCAGGTCGGGATAGACGAACTCGTCGGTCGTTTCCTGGTGCATGGTTTGGAACATGGCGATATACGACTCAAAGTCGGGGATTTCCACGTTAAGGCCAAGTCTTGAATAGTAGTTCTGGATGTGTCTTCTAATATACATTTGGTCTTGCATCGAGATGTTGTAGAGTAGCGTGTCGACCAGAGCCTTATTGTCGACGGTGCCGTCATCGGCGAAATCGGTGGAAAGGTTTGTCATGAGCCAAGTCAGTTCGGCGGGGAGGGTGGGAACTACCATCAAGTTGTTGGATGGCCTTTGCAAGATGACGGAGAAGGCGAGTAGCATGGCGTTGAAGTCGTCGCTTGAGGCAATGGACATTTGCTCAAAGCCTTGGTTGAAATGCTCGGTCACACCGAGGAAATCCTGAAATTCGCCCTCTGCCTGATGCTTGGCTTCGGAAAAACTCATGCCATCGCCGACGAGTTTTTCGATACGGGCTTTGGTAATGTGCGTCAGCGCGTTGATATTGACAGTTTCAGCATCCTTCAGGTCGGTGATGGCTTGCAGGGTGATTTGTGCCGAAGAGAGTTGGCCGATTGCTTCGTTGTAGTAGAACCCGTTGCCGGAGAGCAGGGCCAAGTTCGATTCCATCTCGATGTTGCTAAGGCTGAAGCTGCCGTCGTCGGAAGTGATGGATGTGGTGAACGACTTGCCGGTTTGTCCCAGACTTTCGTTGAGTTCGTTGACGGTGATAGTGGTGCCGGTAACGAAAGGACCTTTTTGCACTTTGCCCGTAAAAGAGAAAACGCCTCCAGCCTTCTCTTTAGTACAAGAGGCTAAGGCCAACAATCCGATGAGCGCCAGGCTCAAAACTATGCTTTTTGTTTTCATATCGTCGTTTAGTTCTTAGAGGTTATTGTTTTCATGCTGCAAAGGTATACAAACATTTTCATGGCTGCAAGGGTTTGTTGTTTTTATTCCTTCACCACCTTGCGCACACACTTTCTCCCTTCCTCATCCGTGATACGGACGAAGCAAACACCCGTGGGCAAATTGGCGATGTCGATGTGCAGCGTTTCGTCCTGGCCTTGTGCGGTGGCTATGTGCTGTCCAAGCGCGTTAAGCACTTCAGCTTGTTTGAGGTTTTTGCCCGTGATGGTGACAAGGCCAGTGGTGGGGTTAGGATAAAGGGTGGCGAAGGTTTTGGTCTCCTCTACACCCCAGTCAAGGTCGGTTTGGCCTGCACGAAGTGGATAATTAGGTATGGTGCAGAAAGCTGTCGCATAAAGGACAAGTCTTGGGGCTGGAACATAGATATTTATTGAGGTATCCCAAAACATTTTGAATTCAATCCATCCGTAATAATAATCCTCATCAATCTTTTTTCTAATACCGAGATACCCCCTAAAGCCGTCTACGTTTGGGTCAATCTGATCCCAAGAGTATTCAAAGCCAAAACTATAATACCATGTGACACAATCCTGAAGTAAATCCCCCATCTGGATGGTATCATGCCCCAAACCTTCTTCCTGATCCCAGAGATAGGCCATATGTGTTAGCCCACTAGTCCAGTTAAGGATGTCGAAAAACAATGATGTCACATGATCTCCCGGACCTCCCAAATAATTCCATATCACCAAATCGTCTTCGCCATCAAAATCAATATCGAACGAGATCGAATTCTGATTGTAGTTAAGCACCGTGTCGGGTTCATACGCGGTATGGACAATGTAGCCCCGCTGTGCATTTGCATTAAAGACAAACATTGTCAAACAAACCAATAATAATTGAAGTCTTTTCATGATGAATAGATTTTTGTGTATTGAATTTTGTTGTTGTGGTAGTTATTCGAGGTCAGGACACCCTTGGACAATCATCGTCACTTGTGCTCCTGAAGGTATGGTGAGTTGATTGTCGATGGTTATGCTTTCAGACGCTCTAACTGCAATATTCATGTTGGCTGGTATCTCCAAACCTCCAGATGATCCTATTACAACTGAGTGCTTTACACCAGGTTGGTAATTATTGACATCATTGACATTTCTAATGGTCATGTCAGTGTCGCAGTCAAATTCTAGTTGGTTATACTTGACATAACTGATGATCACAGCATCTGAGCCATTCCATAACGGACCGTTATTGCTCACCGCATTATGTAAAACAGGATGGGTTATCTTAAGACGCATAGGATGTTGTGGGATTTCATCCCTGTCGTTGCATACAAAGATAACTTCTCCATCAAAGAACCAGGTTACCTTGTCAGGCAACCATTCACAGGCGTAGGTGTGTTCTTGTGACAGATCTGGATAGCCATTTTCAATCAAATAAAACAGTTTAACCGTATTATGTGCTCCTTGATAACTTGTTGAATCCGGGTTATAATGGATGCCACAACTAAAACCTTTGTCAAGTTGATTAGAACTGTCAATATAAGATTGTTCGAAGATGTCGATTTCTTCATATGAATGTGGTCCAGTTCCAAAAAGCCAAAAAGAAGTCTTTTCTCCAAGGTGGGCTGGTAACTTACATTTTAACTCATAGTACCCAAACCAACACATATTTGTGGTTTCAATTGTTCCAGAAAAATAGAAAATATCTTGAGGTGGATTGGGATGAGAACTATTGGTGCAATTTTTCCCTTCAGGTATAGAATAGTCAATGTCACAAACCATTGCAGTGTTGCTGATCAGTTCCGCCTTCAATGTCATCTTGTTATTTCCATCAAGAAACGCATGGCTCGTTTGGTATGCTTGATGCCTGCCATCAGTAGTGACACCCGTATAGTGTTCGTTCATGAAACATTCCCAAACTGGTTGGTAGCCTTGATAACGACTGAGTTCGGTAAAGGTGTTGGTGTTCCAACCCAGGAAGTCGGAAAAGTTATCGTCTATAACTATATTCCAATTATTGTCAAAAGACTGCGCCATCATATTCAAGCAAAGCAACATCATGGCGCAAAGGAATGAATTCTTTTTCATAGTGGAATGGGTTTTAGAGTTTTATTCTTTCACCACCTTCTTCACGCATTTGCGTCCCTCGCCATCGGTGACGTTGACGAAGTAGACGCCGGCGGGCAGGTTGGCGATGTCGATGTGCAACGTCTCGCCCTCGCCCGAAGCCACGGCCACTTGTTGCCCGAGCGTGTTGAACACCACAGCGGCTTTCAGGTCTTGTCCCATGATGGTGACTTGGCCTGTGGTGGGGTTGGGATGGAGAGTGGCGAAAGCGGGTGTTTCAATCTCTTCCACATCCCAAGTGAAGCTTGTTTGGCCTAAACGCATAGGGTAGTCTGGAATGGTACAAAAGGCCATTCGGTTAATGCATAGCAATCCTTCTGTCCATTGGGGTGGTGCCGTGGTCCAATGCCAATTCATGGAGCATTCCATCCATCCGTAACAATAGTGCGTCTCTTGATCAGCTCCCGTGATTTCGTGGCGTATGGCAATCATAAGGTGGTCCTCAGTAATGTCTGGTTCGATAGCAGTACCGCCTGAAACAGCTTGGTACATATAATCGTCCCACTTTGATATACCGTCAGGTATATTTCGAAGCGTGTCTAAACGCACACCTTCTGGAAGATAGGTAAAAACCCACATACACCATCCAGGCATTGTAGGATGGCTAATGACATCATATAGAAAACAAGGGTATACAGACCATCCAGCCTTGTCGGCTTTGATGCCTAAAAAAGTAGCTTTGTTGATTGTAGTAATGCCAGCCGTGGTGTGAAAATCATAAATGGAGTCTCCGTCTATATCGAAATGTGTTCCTACGGATGGTAATCCGTTTCTAGAAAAATCACATACATTTATGGAATCCAAATAAATGATCTCGCCTTGTTGGGCTTGAAGGCCGATATGGCACAATAACAAAAAGGTTAGAGATAGAAGTTTCGTTTTCATGGTATTATTGTTTAAGGTTGATGCTTATGCTGCAAAAGTAGGTATTTGTTCAGAAGGAAAATCGATTTGTCAAGTCCGATGGAGGTTTGTC
>JAEEGJ010014777.1_pt1 | contig 18420 bp, 10 predicted proteins | sample 8958761 | NCBI WGS metagenome assembly JAEEGJ01 (sample SAMN16246546, study PRJNA631951) | gut metagenome | biome: gut microbiome; feature: rumen; material: RS-attached | host: Bos | place: Iran: Karaj | collected 2018-10
TAACTCTTCCTAAAATTTCCTTTTCTGTGAACACTTGATATTGGTTAGGACTATAATTTGGATCGTTTTCATTTATGCCAGATGCCACAAATATGTATTTGCCATGAATTGTTTGATCTTCATTATTGAAATGAACTTCTCTGAGTCTATGTGTCATTGGCAAACCTGTCATAGCTGTTGAATTGGTAAATACTTCATTATCTGGCTTGAAACCATTAATTCTATAATTGTCCATGAAAGTAATATCTACTTCTTCACCTTTGTTAAAACGGTCGACAATATCTGAAGCCTTATCATTAAAAGTAATTAAAGCTGTATTTACTTTATATTTTGGTTCCATAGAAGGCGTTTTAACAACGAATGTTGCATAGCCAAATCTAATTAATTGCCCATAATGTTCTTTTTTATGAATTAAGCCATCAATTTGGGCCACCATAACAAAGCCGAAGATCGCAAGGAAAATACCAGTAAGGACCCATTCGATAATCTTTCTGGCCTTACTTTTTGGCTTTTTAACACGTTTTTCCTTTACTTGTTCGCTCATAAATTACTTCTTAAATTTCTTACGACTGTTTTTACCTTTGATCACTTTTTGTTGTGGTCTATTTTCTTTTTTCTCCTCCTTATAGGAGTGTCTTTGATTATTTTGTTTAGGCGCTGGTTTTGGGGCTTCTTGAACCTTTGGTTCAGCCTTTGGCGCTTCTTGTTTTGGCTCTTCTTTATTAGCCGCTTCTCTTGCTTTTGCTTCCGCGCGAGCTTTGGCTCTTAAAGATTTAGCCTTTTCTTTTTGATAGATGATCGCGATTGTGCCATCACTTCTCTTAAAGAATTTCTTAATCTTTCTACCCTCTGGTTGTGGCTCTTCCCTAGCAGGAGCTTGTTGAGGCGCTTCTACTGGTTTTGGTTCCACTGCATTAGCAGGTTGTTTTTCTGCTGGAGCAGGTTTCTTTTCTTCCTTTGGAAGAGGATGAGGATGTCTAAGTTGAGGCCAGATTTCATCAGCGGCTTGTTCAAAGCTCACTGGTTTAGCCTTTTTCTTCTTATCAGTTTCATAGATGACGACTTCAGAGCCATCGTATCTCTTGAACTTAATCTTTACTTTACGACCCACTGGTTGTGGTTCCACTTGTGCTGGTTGTTCACTAGCTTCTTGTGGAGCAGGAGCAGCTTCTTGAACTGGTTGTTCAGCTTCTACTGCTGGAGCAGGTTGTTCCACGACGATTGGGGTTGGGTTATTAAGTTGAGGCCAGATTTCATCCGCAGCTTCATCAAATGTGACTGTAGGAATATAAACGACTGGCGCTGGTTTGCTAGGTTGTACCTGCGCTTGTTTAGTGGCTTTTTTAGCGGCGGCTTTAGCCTGTTTAGCAGGAACTTCAACCACCACTTGTTCTTCCGCTTTAGCGATTGGATTTGGATTATTTAATTGTGGCCAAATCTCATCAGCGGCTTCATCAAATGTCACAGTTGGGGTATATACCTTAACAACTTGAGTTGGTTGTTCTTGAACTGGTGCAGGTGTAGGAACCGGCACTTCCTTAATAACTTCTTTAACAACAACTTTTTCCACGACTTTTGGAAGAGGATGTGGATTTCTAAGTTGTGGCCAGATTTCGTCTGCCGCTTGTTCGAAGGTAACGGTTGGGACATATACTTTCTCAACTTCTTTTTCTTTCTTTTTGCCCTTCTTAGGTTCTTCTACTGGGGCATTATTAGCGTTAACGATATCAGTAACGTCTTGTTTAGAAGCGTTAATGATTTCATTACGCATCGCGTTGAGTAAGTCTTCTTCTTCTTTTCTAATGGCTTCTTTCTCCATTTCAAGGAGTTTAAGTCTAGCTTGTTCACGTTTCGCTAAGATGTCTTTGACCTTTCTTTCGAAGGCGTTAACTTCTTTTTGTCTGCGCTTTAATAAGTCATTCTTTGCTTTAAGGTCTTGTTGATTTTCCTTCTTAGCGGCGTATTCATCTTCGTAATATTCTTTTTCTTTCTTTGTTGGGTGGAGTGGTAAGTCCTTTTTGATCTTACTATCTAAATAGGCTTGATAGCCTTCATCCACTCTTGCGAAAGAGATTGGGCCTTCTAATAATGGACCATAGATAAATGATTCATCTTCCGCGGATGTAAGAATTCTTGGTTTATAAACCTTAGTGTTAACTTTCTTTTCTCTACTACCATCATTACCCCTTAAGGTCACATAGTTAGCGAACAATGTTCTATTGAGTTCTGCGAGTTCTTCATTATTGAACATGGAATAGTTTTCATCAATCTTATAGTCAACACCTAATCTATCGTAGGTTTCGATGAATCTATAGACTTCATAACAGTGTCTATACTTAGGACTCTTTCTAATGATGTTAGTTTGCACGATTGGGTTTCTAACATCCTTTTCGTTCTTCATTTGTTTCATAAATGGAGAATTATAGAAATAGGAAATATAGTCCCTTGTTTGTTTAATTCTTTCAACGTAACTACTGTTGATTTTGGTTTCTTCATCTTCTTTCTTATAAGAAACTTTAATCTTTGTTTCGATTTCTACTTCCGCTCCATCGACGATGGATTTGTTTTTGAAGTATAAGATTTCTTCGTTATGTAATTCGGCGAATTTAGAAACAAATTCATAACGTTTAGAAATAAAGAGGAACAATCTTCTAACAAAAGTGGCGATGAATCTATTTTCATAAGTATGTAAATCATCATCACTACTCATGGATAAGATTTTAGAAGGAATGACGTTTCCGTATTCATCGACTTCTTTAATGTATTGAGTATGGCTCGCTAAGTGTTGGACAGATTCAGATGTAACCTTTTTAGCGAGTTCAACTGGTGTTAAGTTACCAGTGATTTTAGTGTGTTGTCTTGGATTAGCGATGATTTCGCCTAAATCGAAGATACAGCCTTCAATCACTTCAATCCAGCTTTTATCAAACGAGGAAGACGCTAAACGATCAAGTCTTAAATAAGAGTTCTTACCCGCGCTTAAAGCATCATAGATTTCCTTTTCATGGGAACCTTTGATGATTTTCTTAAGCGCACTATGGTAGGCTTTATTGATCTGTTTATTGCTGTTACTCGTTTTTTTCATGGCGTTTTAATTAGTTGTTTTTGATTAAGTTATCGATATAGCTGTGGGCCATTTTGAAGTTACCTTTGCCATACATCTTGTCTAATTGTGCATCGAGTTCTTTTAATTCGTCTTTTAAGAAGGCGATGTTAAGAGATTCGAATTTCTTTAAGACCTTATTAGTGAAGATGAAGTCATAACCATCGACTTCTTTACCACCACAGGCCACATAGACTGGGATGAATGTTTCTAATTGTTTTAAGATACGGTTACCAAAGGCGAGTTTGAATTTCTTAATGACGAAGTTATCAAGTTGTTCGAACTTGTCAGACATATCTCTAGAGATTGGGAATTGGGTAATCGCATCATCATAGAGTTTTCTAATTTGGCTATATGGAACGTTCATGGCCTCTTGAGGTGGGCATTCAAATGGTCTGCCCTTATCATCAAAGAAGATGGAGACCGCACGGTCATAGACCTTATCAGAGATAGTGAATGTACTATCATCGTTATTCGCTGTACCAAAGAAGATAACGTTTTGCGGAATTAAGAGTTTGCCTTCTTTTAAGTTAACTGGGTCATTAGCTAATGGAGATGGGATTAAATCGATCACCCAATCGTTAGGATCTCTCATTTCCATGATGGATAAGAATTCAGCGAAGTAGTATTCAATACGGGCTAAGTTCATTTCATCGAGGACGATGACATCTAAGTCTTGTCTATAGGTGGTTGTGTATAACGCTTTTAAGAATTCAGTTTCATTGAATTTCTTAGTGAATTCGTTATAGTAACCTAATAATTCACTTCTATCTTTCCAGGATGGTTGAACTGGAATAATCGCACTATCGAAATTGAGGAATTTACCAAGAGCGAACGCTAAGGATGTTTTACCTGTACCAGAGATACCTTCTAAGATGATTAACTTAGAGGCGGCCATACCGGCAAATAATTGTTTAATAACATCTTCTCTATAATATAACTTCAATTGGCTAGCAGCGAAGTTACGGAACGCGTTACATAATTCCTCGAGGGATAAGTTTGGACGATTTGGAATGTCCATATTTGTGCCTCTATATTTGTTATCAACATGGATAAGTTTTGGGAAGCGGGAGGATACTTCTTCCACGATTTCTTGGCTTTCTTGATCTAATTGGCTATCAGGACCACGTAAGCCCATGTAACCAACTTTGAGATTGAGGATTTTGTCTTTTTCTTGAATGGCTTGGAATAACTCATAGTTGAGTCTTTCAACTTGTCTAGATAATTCTTCTTTGTCTAATTCCTTACGGACAAATCTCACGTACTTACGCAAGAAGATGACAATGAGGAAAATTAAACCAGCGAATAAGCCGATCAAAAGTAATAACATGATGACCCAGAATAACCAGCCAATAAAGCCAAAATCACCACTGTGAGCGCTCATATAAGAGTTATAAGCGGCGAAGTTATTTCCTAGGTCAGTCCATGGTGAGATAAAGGCTTTGTATAAGAATGTGCCAATATCCTCAAGGACTTTGAGGAACATCTCCCTTAAGTAATCAAAATAAGCAACCATTACAATATCCTCCTTAGTAATTTGAAGCAAATGTTTGTATCGAAGCAAGCGCCCATTGTGTTGTTGATACAGGCTTGATCCCAGCCCTCTAAGTAAATAGAGAGAACGATTTCGGTTGGTTTACCGTGATAGCAAGGAATCACAACTTCTGTATCATATTCATCAAGGTCTTTTAAGGCGTATGATTCTTCTTTAGCGATTTCTAGTCCATTAGAATTCGCTTTATTAAATGTATAAGTATCAATTCTATTATTAGCGGTGAAACTGTTACCGAAGTAATGACCTTTGGATTCTATTGTTTCCACTTCGCCATATGGATCAACTGGGTCATTATAGGCTACTTTAGAGAGGTCATTGACTTCACCGTAGACAACTTCTCTCTTATTACCGTTGTCATCAGTGTAGTAATCGTAATAACCATCACCATCGTTATCTAAGACGCCACCGAAGAGGATGTCTTCATTCTCTTGTTTATATGGGTCGATAACGTAATAACGGTAGTAATCTTCTTCATTGACTAAGATGGACATTCTTAGACAATCACGGAGACTATTAAGTTTTTGTGTGATTTCATCAACACTTAATTCAGGATATTCCTTATGTAATTCCTGCGCGCGTAAAGAATTTAGTTTTTCGTTGTACGCGAACACACATTGGTCAACATCCAACGCGGCATAGTAGTCAACAAAGTTGGACAATAAATATAGTCTCTTTTGGAAAAAGCCACCAGAAGCTTCTTCAATTGTAGCCACTCCTGTTAAAGATGGAGTTGATGAATCATAAAAGATTGGTGTGTCTGCTTTTTGGTTAAACCATGTATCACGACACATGGAACTCACAGGCGCGAATAAAAATTCGTTTTCCACGAGATCTTTACTATCGAGTTTTTCTTTGAAAGTATTTAATTCTTTTGAGGTTGACACTAAAAGTTGTACATTGCCACTTAAATCAATTTCAAAAGAATTAATCTTTAAACGGTCACTACTTGCGTACCAGGCCCAAGTTAAAGAAACAGACAATGCCGCAATTGCGGCGGTCCCAACTAAACTGGAAAGTATGATTCTTCTCTTGTTCATAAATGTTAAATCCTGTTAGTCTCGAATCTTAATTGGAAATCAAATTTATGACGGTGTTCTTCGTCTATGACGGAGAAATCCCAACCTTCTATATAGATTGTAGCATCAAATTCACCGATGTAGCCAACACTTTCACCACCTGTGATACAAACAGATGTTTTTTTGCCTGGTTGGTTACTTAAAGTACCATCAGCAGCCTTGGCTGGTTTAATGGTATCTATGCCTTCATATTTGGCTTTTTTAATATCAAGTTTGCTTAAATCTTGATAGTAAGCAGAAGCATATGGAGAGTGTTTTGCAGTAAATGTATCTGCGGTGTTAGAACCACTGCCATTAACATCTGCTAAAACATCATCGCCTTGATATGGAGCATTACTAATGCCTGAATCAGTACCATCAGCAATTGTGTATTCGCCATAAACAATTTCACCATTATCATCAAAGTCATAGTATTGATCATGGCCAAGGTTTAATAGACCTGCTACCTTAGTTTCGCCTGCATTCTTCGAAGCAGGATTGAAAATAAATCCATTGTTCGCACCATATTCAGCAATATCGCGCTCGACGTACATTCTCATTGCTTTTGAAACATTACCGCTGGAACCAACAGAAGCACGTGTTTGAGCGTAGGTAAGCCATAATTCTTGCCCTTCGACGAATTCACGTTCACCATTGTTATCTGTGTGGAAAGCTCTAAACGCAAAAGTAATCTGTGAATAATGAGCATTTGTAGCAGCAGTCATATTGTTGTAACTTTCACTACTTGGTGATTGCTTTAATGCAAATGTGTTGTGGTTACTGTCAGCAGGATTGAATTCACCAGATGTCACTGGAACCAATTCATTAGTTGCATAGCCTCTTGCAGCTAAGTACATATTGATACGATCGGAATTAAGACCTTCGCCAGCAGGCGCGAAATAATAATAAGAGCCATTTTTTTGCTCTTCAATCATCCCATCGTTTTTTAAAGCGAGGATTTGAGTATCGTTTTTGACACCAATTTGTAATTGACCATTATCGTAAACAGAAGTACCGGAATATAACAAAGCAGCACGTGTTGCGTAGGCATACCACGCTAAAGTGCCGCTTATAGCACCACCGATTGAAACAACGGTGCATAAGCCTAGAAATCCACATATTAATTTTGCTGGATTAATAGCCTTTTTCATACTTCCTTCTTTCTTTTTACTTACACCAGCAAAGCCACACATATATGCATGACTTTGCTAGTGTCAATCAATCTATTTTAAATTATTTCTGCTTTGTTTTTATTGTCTGTCTTGGACAGCAAATTGGATACCAACATTGAATTTGGAATCGATGTATTTTACTGCATCCCAAATTGCGGTATCGCCGTTATCAAGTTTTTGCCAACCTTCGACCCAAATTGTAATAGTAACAGTAAGGTATTCAGTTGTGCTTTCCATTGTTTTACCAATAGATTTGCTTAAATTATCAGTTTGATCATTATCATCGTCATCGTAGTCAAGTTTTGTTAACTTGTTACCATCTGAACCTGCAACAACTGGGTGTTTTGGATCGACTTTGAAATCATTGACTGTCTTGCCATGAGCAGCATCAGCTAAATCAAGTTCTTCTTGTGTCCAGTGAACACCTACAACTGGTTCGACTTTCCAGTCATCTAAGGTTTTTCCGTAAGCAGGATCGCCTTCTTGAGCAGCATCAAGTTCTTCTTGTGTCCAATGAACGCCTGCAACTGGTTCGACTTTCCAGTCATCAATAGATTTTCCATAAGCGGCAGCAACAGCAGCAGCAGCGGCAAGTTCGTCTGCTTCCCATTTGGCACCAGCGGCAAAGTCTTCACCGTTTAAGAAAGATGATTGATAACCACTGCCATAAGTAACTGCTTGATAATCGTTGTCAGTATATGTGAAACCCCATTCGTCATTTTGTGGATATGCTCTATCGGCATGACCGTCGCCATCAATATCTAGCAAACCATGAGTAGCAATGGTTTCACCTTTATTAGAAATAAGTTTGTTTGCTGTATTAGTTGTGTTTCCTTCCTTATATGAAGAAGAAATATGAACACGAACTGCATCACTTAAATCATATTTGTTATTTGCTGTATTAGAAGCATCTTGTTGAATGAGTAACTTAGAGATGTAAACATCTTCAACGCTGTTTTGTGCAACATCGCCATTACGGTCAACGTTACGGAATTGTAATTTGAATTGAGCGTAGTTTCTATCTGTTGCTTTGTCCCATTTTGTCATATCGCCAACGCCAGCTTTAGGTTGAATATAGCCTAAAGGAGCTGGATTTTGAGCGCCATCCATTGGAATAGCGTCTTCTTTATCCATATTTCCAAATGTCATTGGAAGGATATGCATATTGTCACCTAATTGGGCATCCATTTCTTGCCATGTGATTCTTGTTCTCCAAGCATTGTCGTCTTCATCAGCGAATCTCATTTGAAGATTAGAACTGAAGCCACTAGCTTGGCCAATGTAAGAAACGTTAGCTCTGGTTGAATATTGATACCATGCAATGGTACTACCGACTGAACCCACTAATGAGCCAGCGATACCAAGAGCAAGAGCAGAAACAATAATTTTATTCTTATTTAATTTCATAATTGTTTTTCTCCTAAAGAGTTTTCTCTTTAATATTTGGATAATTTAAATAGTTTTGTTTTGAATTATGAATGTAAGTTTATTTTAATTTTGGTTTTGATGATCACTGTTATGTGATTTAACGCCGAGTCTAATACCGACATTGAACTTTTTGCCTGAATAAGCCGCTGGGTCCCAAACTTGTGTGTTTGATTCACCACTAGCGTTGCCTTCAAGGCCTTGGTCTAATTTGCTCCAACCTTCAATCCATGTTGTAACAACAATTTTCATTTCCGCTTCACCTGTTCTACCGATTGGTGTTGGATTTGTGTTTTCAGCTGGATTATCAGGATCAGTAACGATTAAATTTTGATCATTAGTCTTATAAGATGTTTGTTTGCCACCGTCTACGCCATACACGCAATTATTTACACCCCAACTATCGAGGTCTTTATCGAGAGAACCATCGTTATTTAAGTCAAGTTCTCCTCCAACGATTGTTTCTTCAACGCTCTTAGCGAATAAGAAATATTTTTTTGCATTTGTTGCGTCTGTAACTGCAAGGTGTACTCTGACTGAATCTGACAAATCATTCGTTGTGCCATTTGTAGAGTCATCTTGAATTAATAATTCTGTGATATAAACATCATTAACTAATTTTGTTGGAGTATTAGCACCATCAACGTCAATACATTTTACTTTGATTGTAAATTGAGCGTAATTAAGAGTATCTGCTGGCAACCAGTGGCTGTAATCACCGCCGTGTCCAAATTGTGGTTGAGCATAGAAATTAGAAAGTTCTGCATTCTTAAGTTGTACGCCTGTTGTAATAGGTGCAAGTTGATTACCGGTGATTTTCTCCCTTAAATCATCTTGATAGTAATCATTGCCCCAAGTTTGTCCCCCATCGATTGATATCTTCAGTAATTTTGTAGAATGTGCTAAAGCACCGACATAGGCTACTTGTGCTCTGGTTGCGTATTGAAACCAAGCGAGAGTAGAACTAAGTGTCGCCGCTAATGAGCCTCCGATTAATAAGGCGAAACTGGGAATAAGTACTTTTCTAAAGTTAAGCGTTTTCATGCGCAGCGATATCGACTCCTAATCTTAGTGTCGCACCTTGTGGGGGTTCATCGTCTGGTTGAGATTGTGGATCTCCACCTTCAAGCCAAATGACAATGGTATATCTCATCATATCGTTTCTAACAAAGTTATTTTGTTTGTATTCAATGATGGTATTGCTACCTGTTTTGAAGTTTTCCGCTAAAGGATATTCTTCTGATGCACGGTTGTTACCTTTATAAGAAACAATGAGTTCTTGATCGACTTCCTTACCATTGATGTCGTAATTATTCACTTTCGCAGATTTTGCGAAAACACGATAATTGTGTTCATCACTGTTAGCGTCGTTTTCAAAAACCATCACTCTTAATGTGTCATCGAGACCTCTACCAGAATTGTCATCTGCTTTTGTACGATCGTCGATAGAAACTTTCATATCGTAAGAAGCTGTCTTTGTGCCAACGTTTTTAACGTAGAAAGTGTACTTGAAGTAATCAACAACAGTACCATCCACCATTTTGCCTGCTTGTGGGTCATAATAACTGCCATCTTCTCTACCGAGATCTTTATAAGTATTCTTCTCGTCATCGATCTGAGCTAAATCGTGTCTAAAGAAATCATAAGAGTACTCGATATATGGAGTGCTGTCATTGACACGGAGGTAGGTAGAATAGTCTGTGGATTCCTTTTGGTTCACTAAGGCTAGACTGACTTCACTATTCTTTAAAGAAACGGTAAATGTACCGACGGAACGACCGAGGAAAGAGATAATAACTAAAGAAGTGATGCCTAATGACGAAAACAACGCCACGAAAGCAGCAACTTTTCTTCTCCTTCTTTTCTTTACTAGTAATAGATCGTACATAATTAGTCTTTCTTACCCTTTCAAGGTGTTTAAATGTTTGTTTGTCCCAATGGGCTTGAAATTAAAAGCCAGTGCCTATCATCCAATTTCATGGCGGGTTAATTTCGTACCCTAAGGCAACTGGCTATCTTTGATAAGAATATAAAACCTCAACTGTTTCAAACAATTGAGGTTGCTGGCTATCTTATATAAGACCCTATAGTTTTGCGTCGCCGGATTGCTCCGGTTTTGCTTTTTGCTCAAATACAAAATATCACAATAAAAAATCTAGTGCAATATATTTTTTCAATTTATAAATAAATTAAATATAAAAGAAAAAGCGCATTGCGCGCTTATTATTCTTTCTTTTCTTCTTTATTACCTTGAGCTTGTAAATCTCTGAGTAATTCTTGTCTGAGTTCTTCTTTTTGCTCGTCTGTAAGATCTTCGATTTTAGCAGGCTCTCTCTTAGTGGTTCTTCTAACATAGAGCATTAAGCCAATGATATTTCCTGCTAATACTAAGAAGATTGGGAATACGAATGCGAAGAAACTACCGGCTGCAGGCATATCTAAGATTGCTCTGATTAAGCCGCTTGAATTTGCCTTTGCTTCGGCAAGTGTCTTTGCAGGAACAACGGCAGAAAGAAGCATAATACTCACTACTAAAAAGAATGTAATAATCGCTACATCGAGTACTACTAATGCAATGAGTAAAGGTTTTTTGTATTTTTTCATAATAATGCCGTTTGTTACTTATTCGTGAAATCATTTTATAATACTTTTTCCAAAAAGCAAAAGGTATTTTTTGTGCGTGTAGTATGATATATCACGTTACATATATATGTAAGACAAGCTTAATACTTGTTTGTATGGTAAAACAAACAATAAAAAAGACCGGAGCATGTCCGGTCTAATTTTTAGTTTTTTCAATTAGGCGGCTGCGCCAACTAAGCCTGTGAATTTAACTTCAACAGCTGTGCTCTTTAAGTCTTCGATACCGTTTGTAAAGACGTCTTCGTCATTACCATCCCAGTAAATGTAGACTTTAACTTGCATAATTGTTTGATCTGTTAAGGAAGCTTGTAATGTTGTACTACCAGAACCACCTGTACCACCGAATTCTTGAGAAGCTGTTGCTGTAGCAACAAGAACTTTAACGGCTTGGTCACCACTATTGGATGGGGTGATTGTGCATGTTTCAACTTTAAGTGTGTTCATTGGTTCGGAACCTTGAGCAAGTGTTAAATTGAATTCGTTAACTAAAACGTAATCAGCAAATTTGTCATCAGCAACATAAGCTTTAGCTGTCATGCCAGATTCGTTTGTGCCCCAGTTGGCTGGATCTTTACTATATCTATAGTACCAGTTGGTATATTTGCTATCAGCTGTAGCTTCGATAGTAGAGATTGTTGTAGCTGCATTTTCGTGAGCAACTGGAAGAAGTGCGCCTGTATCAGTAGAAGCATTAGCGGATTCTGCACCACCATTAGTACGGATCCAAGCTGCCTTAGCAGCATCGTCTGCACCAGTAGCGGCACCGGCTTTAATGAGTAAGAATGCACTGTCGGATTTGACTGTAACACTCATACCTGTGGCTGTAACTGTGGCTTGGCTAGCAAACCATGCAACAGTGCCTGTAACGGAGGCAGCTGTTGAGAGTAATAACATTCCTAATGCAGGAATTATAACCTTTGTCTTTTTCATAATAATATATAAACTCCTTATAAACGACAAAATCACTCAACTTATATCTAAACTGAGTGGATGATAGGTTTTTGCATCACATGTCGCCAACAAGGATTGGGACGTCCTTATCGCTTTCGCTTTGCATTATTAGTCTAAATTAATATCAAAAAAGTGTCAAATAATATTTTTCATATTCTATTAATAGAATATGTTTTTCCTCATTATTTCTATATAAAATCCTTATTAATAAAAATCACGCACATGTAAGGTGCGAGATTTTTTGTTCTTTTTGATCAACTTTTTAGAGGATGTGACGTTGACTGTTCACATTTGTAGTATCGCTTAACCAATCTTCTGCATCATCTCTAGATTCAAAGAGTAAAATGCTTATTTCGTTGCTATTGCCAGTATCGATAGCTGTCCAATAACGTCTTGTTGTATTGGCGGTCACTAAATCCGAAGTCGAATGAACACGGTAATAGAGTTTTGAATAGTCAGTCGCAGATGGACGCAAGGATGTATTTGGGTAGTGTTTTGTTGGATTAAGGCCAGAAGTGCCACTTTGGTCTGCCTGTTGCGCTGTTTCACCGCACAAAATCCTTGCTCTAGTACCACTATTCTTAAAAACATCAGTACCGAATGTAACTTTAGACTCGGTGGTATAATTTGTTCCAGTAGTATTTGGTGTAAAAACATAATCAATACTACAGTTTTCAAAAGTATTAGCGCCAATGTTAGTTATGCTAGTTAATGGGCTTAGATCCATAATATTGTTAGATGGATAAGTAGCAGCAGTTGTATTGCCGGTACTTGCTGAATAAATGCTGAATGAATATGTTTTTGACAAAGTTAAATCAGTAACAATATTTGTGCAGCCTTTGAAGGAGGAACTACCAATTTTAATAAGATTTGACATTTGTGAAAAATCAACTTTCAAACTAGTGCAGCCTTCAAAAGCGCTATTGTCGTTACTAGCACTGCTGCCATCATCTTTATCATAATTACTATTAGCAGTTGGATAACTACCAGAATCACTAATGTATTTAATGTTAGAAGCATTGATTAGTGTTGTAAGATTTGTGCTGTTTTTAAAAGCCTGACCATAGATGCGTTCGGTTGCGCTATCAAACGTAATGGATGAATATCTACATCCAGCAGCAGCACGATAACCAATGTATGTGGTGCCAGTATAAACCGTCATATTGCCAGTCTTACCAGTTGCTTGATGTAAGAGTATTTTTTTGGATTTATGATATATACCATCGTTAGCGCTTAAAAATGCCGAGTTGGTATCAGTAGTTGTTGTGCTGTCATAATCAGTAAATAAGTATGATTGAATTCGAGCGTTGGCTTTATTGCCACCAAATGCCGAGTTGCCAATAAACGTTAAAGCTACGCCTAATTCAACGCTACCAAAGTAATTATTGTAGAAGGCTGCTCTTTCGAGTCTTGTGACAGAATTTGGCAAGCAACAATAGCCAGATCTATTTGTCTCTGTTTGGCCGTTAATAGTGGTCACCAACTGGGCAAAAGTACTAGTGCTACCTTCTGGTGTTTGAACAGTTCCATTCTTTTTAAACGTGACAATTCTAACGCCATGACTCTTATCGCTTCGATAGAAAGCACGTTCTTCAATCTTCGTGATTGAGGTTGGCAAAACGAAATAATATCCTCTACAAGCCTTACCACCAAAAGCTTCATGTCCAATAGTAACAATATTCATTCCGCTCAATGTGGATGATGTTAGATCGATTGTTTTTGCAACGTTATTATCATCAACACTACCATCAGTAAAGTATCTAGCAATAACGTAGTTACCACCACTATTTTTGCAGAATGAAATATAACCATTGTTATATTGCTCTGGCGTTCTTGGACCATTTGCGAATTCTACCAATTCGTCGCTATCGCCATCATTTATATGCCAATATTTAACGTTTCCTGATGTTGTCCAGTCAACCTGATAGACTGGAATGTTGGCTCTTTTACCATTACCTAAATCAGATGTATTGTAGTGGTTAGCAGTATTATTGTTTGTGCTAATTGTGTACCACGTATTGTTAGTACTACTCGTGTCGTTTGGATAATTAAGAGGATAGCTTCCTGTACCTGTTTCTTTTACATAGATGACTAAATCATAGTAAGCATCTGTGTTAAAGAGGTAACGTGTTTGTGCTAAGGCGTTAGTTCCATCGCCTACACCCCAAGGGTTACTGACTGTTGTGTTATTAAGCACACCAGAACTATTACAACCATGAGTGTTGTTTTTCGATCTACTGCCAGTCAAAAACACTTCTCTTAAATTAGTGCAGCTTTTCAAAACTTCATTGCCCATTAAGCAAAGGTTTTCGCTGGCTTCGAATCTAATTATGCCATTATTTCTAACAAAAATGTTTGAGCCAAACGAAATATCATGTGGTGTACCACCACTTTCCATCTTAATTGATCTTAAACCATCTTGATTATCAAAAGCGTTTTTATTAATAGCAACACGATTCCAAATAGAAGCGTTTACAGTAGGATAGGCATTGCCACCACCACCTTTTTTATCAAAAGAGAATGAATGATAGATATTCGCTAATGGCGCAGCAGCGTCGTCTAGAGAATTAGGAAGTTCAACATCCATTTCTGCTTCGATACCGCTTGGTAAATAACTATTGTTTGTGCTTGCGTCGCTGAATACTGCGAAAGCATAGTCACCAATAATTTTTAAATTGGAAGGCAAAGCAGGGTTTGTTTTAAAAGACAATTTTTTGGTTAATCTTTCAAAATTGAAGAAAGCGAAATTGCCTAAGTATTCTAAGCAGTTTGGTAGAGTAAGGCTCGTCAAAGCTTTATTAATATTAGCATCAGCGATTGTAGCATCTTTAACAATATCATTGGCGGTAGCGTCTTCTTCTTTACCTGCTTTAGCAATAATATCGTTGAAAATAGAATAGCTTATTTCTTTTAAGCTTTCACATTCTTCGAAATCTAATATTTCAATATTGTTTGAATGCCAGAATGCTCTATTACATATTTGCACTAAGTGTTGATTAAAATGCACTTCAGTGAGATCGTCGTTTTCGCCAAAAGCATTAGGTCCGATAACTTTAATTGGATAATGGACATTACCGATAATTACTTCATCAGGGATAGTTAAAACGCCATTTTCATAGTAGCCTTCCATCCATTCGTCTTCATCAGGAGTATCAAATTTAGTAATCGTTGCATATTGAGCACCACCACCAGGAACAATAATTACAGAGGTGTTGTTTGTTCTAGCATTATCTAATTTGCGTTCAGCATTAGATAGTGAGACTGTTAAACCTGGATAACCACCATCGACAGGCTTATCAACATTGTAGTTAATATCGTAAACAAGAGTACTGTAGTCAAAGTCAGCATCACTTCCAAAGGTAATCTTCTTGTTTCTCCATTTAGCGCTTAAGCTTGCTGGGAAATTAGCTTGTGTATCATAGAAGAAGAATGTCAAATCACTTTTGGAATCAGCAAAAGCATAATCACTGATGTTTTGCATATTGATGTCAAAATAGACTTTTTGTAGAGCTAAACAATCAGCAAAAGCATAGTCTTCTATTGTAATGATGTTTCTATCGTCTCCTTGTTCTCCATTATCTAATGGGAATCTGAAGATACTAAGCGCAGAACACTTTTGGAAGCAGCTTTGTCCGAAGAACACCGCTGAAGTTGGACATTGAAGCTTTCTGAGTTTGATGCAAGAATCAAAAGCATGATCACCAAAAGAAGTAATTTTAGAGTTATTAAGTGTCTTACGGCCATCTTCATTAGAATAATATATGGAAGATAAGCTTCTGCAATCTAAGAAAGTGCTAGGCGCAATTTGAGTAACATCCTTTGGAATAATGAATGAGGTAAGATTTTGGCAGTAAGCAAAAGCTTCTTCTCTGATATCCACAACCGTTTGAGGAAGTTTGATTGTGCTTGCTGTGCAGTGACTAAAGCCTGCTCTTGCAACAGCAACAATTGTGTAATCTTCGTTTGACCCAGTTGGTTTATTACTAGTAATAGTGCTAGAAATATCGATTGTTGCTGGAGCATTAGAGGAACCCCAAGAAATTCCAATATAATTGTCATAGTTTTTGATACGGTAGCAATTTAACGTATAAGTATTATTTGAAATAGTTATGTCATGAGTAAACATACCTGAATCAAGAATGGTATAAGTAAAATCAGCATCAACGGAAGATACGTGGGAACCATTCATAAATGGAATAGCCATAGAAGCACATACAACTAATGTAATAAACGCTAAAGTAATGTTTTTATATCTTTTCATACGCTATTTCCTTTCTATGATTGAATAATTGTATATGTTGGTGAAGCACCAGTTTCATATTTAAGCCCCTTGACGCAGAAAGCCGGAGTGGCCTTGTAGTCATAGGCAAATAAATATGTGATAAATTGAGGATCGTTATTGTATTGGAGATTTAGCAAAATATGTCCAACGCCCTCAATTTCAACTTCTCGTGTGCTGACAGTAAATGTACCGGATGTAGTATTAAAGTTAGAAGTAAAGTTAAAGTTCGCTAATTTAGCAGAATTAAATGTGATTTGTGTTACTGGTTCACCAGCAATTTCAGTTTCAGTGATTACATAGTCAGCCTTAGTAGGAGCGTCTATTAAGAAATCTACATCCTCTAGAACATTACCGACTTTTGCGATAGAAGAACCAATTGTACCATCTGTTTGGCCTTGCACCGCTAGATAATAAAGATTTGCTTTTTGGTCATCGTTAGATCCATCTCTGCTATTGCCTGCAGCAGAGCCAATCGCATATGCCCAGCCTTCTGGCAATTTTGGAAGTTTAAAGATATGGGCATATAAGGCACCACCATCACCCATAAGATTCTCAGCATATGGAGTTGTTAATGTGCCTGTGGCGCCATTATGACCATCAGTGTAGTCATAAATAAAGTAACGATGCGAATCAAGATCTTCAGTGTTTACAGATTTCATAGTGTAAAGCTTTGTAGGGTCGCCTGCCCTATCTGTTCTAAACTTATAGATTGAAATATCGTTTTTATTACCAACAACAGAAACGTTAGCACCGTTATCGTTTTTAATATCAAAGACAATTGTGTTAGATGGGTAGTAGTTGCCATCTGGATAACTAGAAGTAGTTTTTGGATGGCTAATTGGCATGTAGGAGGATAAAGAATTAATCAAATAGTTTTCAGCGGTTCTAAACATAAAACCAAAACGATAGTCACCATAAGTGACTTGACGGCCATATTTATCAATTAATATAGATTTAAGATAGTTGGTTAAGAAAACACTATCGGTGTTATACATGTAGTTATTGACACTAGATGGCGTGTTTTGCGCCAAATCCAGGTCAAAGACATAGTTATAATCGCGAGAGAACGGATAATCAAACGAAAATACGTTAGTGCTGCTAGGAAGAGTTGTTGCTCTTAGAGGATCAATTTCAGTAATTGCACTACCCCAACCTGGTTGTCCATTAATTGTATGGTTATATTCCGCGGTTGAGAAATAAACTTTAGTGTGTGGTTCCCCGCTGATAATACGGCATTGACCCATATTATCAAAGACATGGTCACCATAGTTGCCTGGATTTGCGGAAGTATTACGTGGCGTAGCAATCTTGAAAACGCCTAAACCACGATCAACAGTAACTCTGCCTTCGTTATCATATTCATCTTGAATAAGATTGTTATATAAGAAATCAACAGTGTTATAGTCTTCTGGAACTGGATTTGGTACTGTAGAATCTTGCCATGTACTCCAGCTACCTCCACCATTGCCATAATAGCCAGTAATATAGTTATTATTAATGGTGTGTCTTAAATAAGTCGAATACTTATCGAACAAGGAATCACCACCATTATTTATGACAGTATCATAACTAATGAATTTCTTTTCACTTTCATTACCAGATTTGATGGTTTCACCACCCGCAAAATCACTACGAATACCAGAATAAATTCTAGTGAAGTTCATAACACCAGTTTCACCATGAAGAACACTATTGAAATCAGGGTCTAGGGCATTAACAACGTTAGTGCCTACTTCACCAACTAAGCCGAGTTGTGTTTCACTCTTGATTGGGTTATAACCATCATCGTTGAACTTAAAGGAACCATTATAGACATATGAATGTTTCATTGTCCCATCTAAGTGACCAACAAGGAAACCGATGTTATTACCATGAGCATAGTTTGTCGCCGGATGATATGAATCAGTAGGAGCGGCGTAGTTGCAATAAATAGAAACAGAGAATTCACCATCACCATAATAGTATTTGTGAGAATAGAATTCACATAAATAAGATTGAACAACACGAGAGTAAATGATGCCATCCACTGTAACGGAAGCAGTAAGTGATAATCTTACGTCTAACTGCATATCATCACCAGAATTAAATTTGTCTTGTCCACCTTCTTTGAGTTTAGTGAAATCAAACATAATCAACTGATCTGCTGGTCCGTCGGCATCTAAGTCTAAAATAAGAACATCAGATTCTTGAAGTACTACTGATGAATATAGCCAAAGATCTATAGAATGATGACT
>JAEEGJ010014778.1_pt1 | contig 18420 bp, 16 predicted proteins | sample 8958761 | NCBI WGS metagenome assembly JAEEGJ01 (sample SAMN16246546, study PRJNA631951) | gut metagenome | biome: gut microbiome; feature: rumen; material: RS-attached | host: Bos | place: Iran: Karaj | collected 2018-10
ACCCAAAAACGAAGAGACGGGCAAATGGGATGCCTTGCTGGGTCGTGAAGAAGTGACCACGCTAGTAATTTGTGATGCGGATTCCCGTTCAACCATGAGGCAAGTGCGAAAGTATGATAAACCCTTTGTGCGACTGGATGACTGTTTCCAAACAGAGTTGCGCAACAAAGACTATAGAGGGAAAGAAGACCAAAGATTCAATGACAATGTGGCTTTCTATGAGCAAGAAGGATATGCCGGATTTGGTGATTATACCATCTTGCCCGAAGCCTATTCGAAGGGAGGCATGCTCCCGTGGGTTGTTGCCATTCACATGACATACAATAGAAACGAAGAAGAGGTGTGGGTTCATCACTTCCTCTCAGAGTCGAACGATAACGGGACTGAGAACATCCAGCGAAAATTCAGTGAAGCGGCAGAGCAAGTAAAATCCTTCTTTGAGCAACAATACCCACAAGATATGACACCAGCTATCGGTAAATTGCACTCATTTGTGATTGACGGACATTATCCCGGATTGGGATCGCTGAAGAAAATCTCGATTGAGCACCATATCACTTTGATGAGTAGAAAATAGAACTGCCATGATTATAAGTGCAAATTTGTTCAGATCAGATGAGTTGTTGGGTTGGGCGTCTGTAAATAGCACGGAAGGAGTTTGCGAAATAAGCGGTAAGGAGGAGAATCTGATAGACACTTTGCAGTTGGCAGATTTCTTCTTGACATTATTCTCCTTGTTCGAAGCTGATGCAAACGGACGTCCGCTTGTTGATATCATACAGCAGGACTGGAAACTGTGTGTTGAAGATGAAATTGCAAAAGTCATTTTACCAACTCTCATTTTAGAAACAGGTTTTCTTTTGGCTGCTAATGAGAAAGTTAACTATAAACGTGATGTTTTGGAGCCATGTATTCGGTGGACTGACATCAAGAAAGCTTTGCGAACAGAACGCAGGTTTTTTGCGGGCGAGTTGATTCAAGATGATGATCAATGGGACGTATTCTTTGCCAGTAATTTTACAATCAAGACGAATACGTTGTTTAAGCGGGCTCGTATTAATGAGGACGAGAAAAGGCTTTATACGGAAGAAAAAGATTTGGGTATGCCACCGGCAGACAAGGCCACTTCCGGTAGGGCTAACACGTATGGTATCCCATACCTTTATCTGGGAACTGACGATGATACGGTAATGTATGAGAGTCGGGCACTGAAGAAGGATATCCTGTCAGTAGCCAGTTTCAAGACAACTACAGATCTGGATGTAGTAGACTTTACATTCAAACCGGACTTATTTGCTTTTTATCAACAGTCAAAGGAAGAATTCCTTTTAGTGATACAGCGTTATGTGTTTCTGGATGTCGTTTCAGGTGACCTAAGCAAAGCCGTAAGACGCTATGACGATAAAGAGATTGACTACCTGCCCACACAGTTCGTTTGTGAGTATATACGATTGGTTACTGCAGCAAAGGGCCTGATTTTCCAGAGTGCCCAATATCCGAAGGGAAAGAACATCGTGCTTTTCGATGACAAGAATGTCCGCTTTGAAGGGGTTGTGCATCGGGAGGTGGGGACAGTTGAAATGGCATACGCCTAGTAATTTAATTCGTACTTCGCTCCAACCGACTGCCGCAAGAGCGTCATGTCTGTTTCCGCTGAATACACCAAACATCGTATTGTTTCCATATCGGGTAGGTCGATAAAAAAGGACGAGGGAGTGTAAGCCCAGTATATCGACTTCAAGGATAGTCGATGGTATTGCTTTTATAGAATGCCTTGTGGTAAGGCCGGAAGATAGCCCGGCAATCAAAGACCACAATTTCATTTCTTCAGCATATGATGTGAATAGTGAAACACTTATTGAGGGTCTTCTAATGGGAGATTGTCTTTCTAGTGGCCTTCCAGTTCACCTTGAATGGTATGGAAACAAAGGAACGTATGATGGTATATGATGAATCCATAATGATATGAGTATAGAATCAATCATCGGAATCGTTAGTGGATCAATTGCGATTATCGGAACAGTCGTATCAATCATCCGTTTCATACGGAAGGAGCTAAAGGGCTTTCCCACCCAAGAACTATTTGACACGCTGACCGACAAGAAGTTGCCTGACTCGGAGCATCGGAGTGCGCTCAATAAACTAAACCGTTCTCCCTTGATTAACAAGCGGATAAAGGGTGACTTCATCCAATCATTTGCTCTGGAAAAACGAGGCAGAGAAGCGGTATTGTTTGACATTTGTGACAGCAACGACATTGAGCCGAGTGATGACATCTGCAAGGGTCTGATCGGTTCTTGTATGCCATCCCTGCTGAAGAAGTATCAAGCGAAAAGGCGGACTCAAACGGTTTATATGTCTGAGCTCCTGAAGACGCGGTATCCGGACACTTGCGCTAGACTCACTCAGATTCTCGAAAAGCATGGAGTCAACTATGCCTTCCTGACGGGTACAAAGGATATCTGGTGCCAGGATTATATGCCCGTCCAGACCGAGTCAGGTAAATTGATTCAGTTCAAATATGACCCCAGCTATTTGAGAGAGAGTGAGGAGTGGAATGCATTGCGATCCGACGTGAGCGAGGTCTGCCGGGAGAATGATATCCATCCCGTGTTTTCCGGCATCAACATCGATGGCGGCAATGTCCTCATCTGCGATGGGCGCGCCATTTTGTCCGACAGGATCTTCTCCGAGAATCCCGATTGGACAAAGGAGAATCTGGTGAGCGAACTCGGCAAGTTATTGGAATGTGAGATTGTCATCATCCCTGCCCTGTCCAAGCAATATGACATGACGGGGCATGCGGATGGTATGGTGAGATTTGTTGATCGGAACACCATCCTGGGCAACCGGCGGGCCGATGAATTCAGTTATTGGCAGAAGAAAATGCAGGCGGTGGTCGATCAATATGGTCTTAAATACATTGATGTCCCCTTCCTGACCGATGTCAAGGATCCAAAGCATCCGTTAAGCGCCATCGGCATCTATGTCAATTATCTGGAGGTCGGGAACCTGATCGTTCTGCCCGTTTTTGGGCGGGACGAGGACAATCAAGTCCTTCGCATTCTGCATGAGGTTTTCCCCGAAAAGACCATCGAAACAATCGACTACAACGACGTAGCTTTAGAGGGCGGACTGGTTAATTGCACTACCTGGGTGTATACTTCCTAATATGCGAACTAAGAAGAATACGGAAATCAAGACTTGGCAAGGAGAGAACGGCAACTGGTTCTTTTCATTTCCGTTCCGGCACATGCTAGAGCGGATGTGGGAGCCTATTATTGCCACTATCTTATGGTTCCTTTGTATTTATCTTGAATATAAGATCAGAGGATCCTTCTATTTATTTTTCCCTTTATTTTTACTGCTCTTCATCTATAATGTCATCTGGTTCAAGAGGCCAGAGAAAGCGAACAGAAAGGTCATTGAGACAATGATCCATAAGCTGATGGATCCTTTGGTGGAAGAAGATATCAACGCTATCGGGATGAAATGTGCGAACCGTGTCGTTTACTATGAGAAGGATGCGTCGGATGGAACGATCAAAGGAATCTATCTTCTTGCTCTCTTGGACAATGGCATTGTCTGGAAATATCCCGTTTTGACGCTTAGAGGAGAGAATGGCGCTAAGTACTTTGAATGCAACAGGGAGCATTCGGTTTTCAATAATCAACTGTCCGTCATCACCAAATCAAAGTTCTGGACGCGTCTATCCCATCGGCTAAATCTGTCCGATAAAACTAAATTGAAGATACTGATTGCCAGCATCTTCTTTTTGGGGGCAATTCCTTTTTTGCTGATAGGACTGGGGACTATCTCTTTTATCTTATGGCCGAAATACATTTGGGCGGTGATTCTCATCTTCTTTGCCATCATTGCCCTTCTCATCTATCTTCATTTCCGAATCAAAAAGAGTCTCCCGAAGAGAGAGAAAAAAGAATCCCGTCTTTCCGAAAGAGAACTAAAGGCCACAACAATGCCCGTAATGGATTGGCTGACTCGTTTGGTGAAGCCCTTCCTAACCATATCCGCCACTTATTTCGTCGCGTTTTTCTTTTCTTTTGGCTTGGTATATGGTATATTGGATGCTTTGTCGGGACTTGGCTTGATCCATATTAAACCGGAAACCATAGCCTTCATCACTATCTCCCTAGGGTCAATCATTTGTTCCGCTTTCCACCCCATTCTGAAAAGAGCCCTTCACCTTTCTCCGCTTAGAAGTTGGATAGTATATGATTATATGGCTATCCGCAAGTATTTATCCTTATTTCTTCTCCACCCCAGTAATTTCACCTTCATCTTATATTCCGCCTATTTTGTTTTCTTGACGATCTCCGGCTTTCTGCAAATTCAGTCCAATTCCTTCCTGATTTCGGCAAGCTTCGATACTGCCGTACTGAGAGCTTTCCTTGTCTACATCGCCTTCACCAATATGGGTATTAAAGCCAAGGATGCAGACCTGAATGTCTCTGAGCTTTACCAGTGGGTTCGTTATTATCTATTCGGGCAGGATGAGTTAGATAATGCAACCTCGATTTCCTAAGGTAATAACCAAACTTCGCAAGTAACTTTGAATCCCATTTTCTACTTTTACATCCTTTGCAGAATCGCCTGCATGCTTTTGGTTGCGGAGCTCGTATACTTTTGGATTGCGGACAGGTGCAACATTGTGGACAAGCCCAACGAGCGGAGTTCACATACGAAGGTGGTACTGCGGGGCGGAGGGATCATATTCCTTTTCGGGGTGTGGATCTGGGCGGCATGTATCGGAATCCGGTATCCCTGGTTTCTGGCGGCGGTAACGCTGGCGGCGGTGGTGAGTTTCATCGACGACATCCGTTCATTGCCGGATTCTGTACGGCTGATTGCGCAATTCGTAGCAATGGGACTGATGTTCTATCAGTTAGGAATCCTGAAACCGGAGCTTTGGTGGGCGGTGATCCTGGCGCTGATCGTGTGCGTGGGGGCGACGAACATCTACAACTTCATGGATGGGATCAATGGGATCACGGCGGGGTATTCGATGGCGGTGCTGTTGCCGCTGTTCGTGAAGAACGGGGCTTTCAAGTCTCTGGACCCGAGTGGAGTAAATGGGATCGGAATCTTCGTGGACCAGCAGCTGATCATAGTGATGATCCTGGCGGTGCTGGTGTTTGCGTATTTCAATTTCCGGCCGAAGAACAAAGCCCGCTGCTTCGCCGGCGACGTGGGGGCGGTGGGGATGGCGTTCATCCTGCTGTTCATGCTGGGCTGCCTGATCGTCCAGACCGGGGATGTGACCTGGCTGGTCTTCCTGATCGTGTATGGCGTCGACGGCTGCTGCACAATTGTTCATCGGATCCTGCTGCATGAGCATTTGGGCGAGGCGCACCGCAAGCACGCTTACCAGCTGATGGCTAATGAGTTGGGGATGTCGCACATGGCGGTTTCGCTGATCTATATGGGGCTGCAACTGGTGATTTCGCTGGTGATGGTGTTTGCCATTCCGAATAACATTTTGGCGCACTGGATCTATCTGGTGGCCGTGGGCATCGCCCTGGTTGCAGTTTACGTTCTCTTCATGAAGAAGTACTATCCGCTTCATGAAGCGTATTTGAAGAGTCTATAATTCTTCTCATTTTTATAGATCATTTATTAGATAATGAAAATACTTGTTACAGGCGCGAAGGGTTTTGTCGGTAAGAACCTTTGCGCACAATTGAAGAACATTCGGGATGGGAAGGCCCGCAACTACGGTGTTACCATCACGGAAGTATATGAATATGACCTGGACTCGACGCCCGAGGAGTTGGAACGGTGGTGCGCCGAGGCGGACTTCGTGTTCAACCTGGCGGGGGTGAATCGACCGAAGGAGGCCAGCGAGTTCATGAGCGGGAACTTCGGGTTTGCATCGACGTTGCTGGATACACTCAAGAAGCATAACAACGCCTGCCCGGTGATGCTGTCGTCGAGCCAGCAGGCTTCGTTGGCAGGGCGGTTCGGGAACTCCGAGTACGGTCGGTCGAAGAAGGCTGGCGAAGAGTTGTTCCTCCGCTACGGCGAGGACACGGGCGCCCGGGTGCTTGTTTACCGCTTCCCGAACCTGTTCGGCAAATGGTGTCGGCCCAACTACAACAGCGCCGTGGCCACGTTCTGCCATGCGGTGGCCAACGACCTGCCGTACACGGTCAATGATCCGTCGGTGGAGCTGGAGCTGCTCTACATCGACGACCTGGTGGATGAGATGATTGCGTGCCTCCGCGGGGAGGAGCATCGCTGCGAATTCGACGGGCTGGGCGTCTTCCCGTGCGCGGACGGGCGCTATTGCTATGTGCCGACGACGCACCGGGCGACCCTGGGCGAGATCGTGAAACTGCTGGACGCCTTCGAGGCGCAGCGCAGGACACTCGTCGTGCCCGAGATCCCAGCCGGGAGCTTCGCGAAAAAACTGTATTCGACTTTCCTGAGCTACCTGCCGGCGTCGAAGGTGGCGTTCCCCCTGAAGACGAATGCCGACGAGCGGGGGTCGTTTACCGAACTGCTGAAGACCGTCGCGGGCGGGCAGTTTTCGGTCAACATCTCCAAGCCGGGGGTGACGAAGGGGCAGCATTGGCACAACAGCAAGTGGGAATTCTTCATCGTGGTCTCCGGGCGCGCGCTGATCCAGGAGCGCCGCATCGGCTCGGAGGAGGTGCTCAATTTCGAGGTGTCGGGCGAGGAGATCCGGGCGGTGCACATGCTCCCGGGGTACACGCACAACATCATCAACCTCTCGGAGACGGAGCCGCTCGTGACGCTGATGTGGGCGAACGAGGCCTTCGACCCGGGGCGGCCGGATACTTATTTTGAACCTGTGGAATAGATGCCCGATCGGGTCGGGCATGACGACTCTGTCATGCCAGTTTGACCCTTTATGTCATGCCCGGCTTGACCGGGCATCTCAAACCCAAGACAATCATTTCAGCTATGGACTACAGCAATATTTCTTTCGCCGGCAACGGCAAACTGAAGCTGCTCATCATCGTGGGCACGCGCCCGGAGATCATCCGGCTCTCGGCGGTCATCGGCAAGTGCCGGGAGTATTTCGACTGCTTGCTGGCGCACACGGGGCAGAATTATGATTACAACCTCAACGGCGTGTTTTTCAAGGACTTGAAGCTCGCGGACCCGGATGTGTACCTGGACGCCGTGGGGGCGGACTTGGGCGAGACGATGGGCAACATCATCGCCAAGAGTTACAAGCTCATGGCGGAGCTAAGGCCGGACGCCGTGCTGGTGCTGGGGGACACGAATTCGTGCCTCAGCGTCATCGGCGCGAAGCGGCTGCACATCCCCATTTTCCACATGGAGGCGGGCAACCGCTGCAAGGACGAATGCCTGCCGGAGGAGACGAACCGGCGCATCGTGGACATCATTTCGGATGTCAATCTGGCGTATTCCGAGCACGCCCGGCGCTATCTGGCGGAGTGCGGCCTGCCGAAGGAGCGCACATTCGTCACGGGGTCGCCGATGGCGGAGGTGCTGCGGGCGAACCTGCCTGCGATCGAGGCTTCGGACATCCATGCCCGGCTGGGGCTGGAGAAGGGACGCTATATTTTGCTTTCTGCCCACCGGGAGGAGAATATCGACACGGAGGCCAACTTCCTGTCGCTGTTTACTGCGATCAATAAGATGGCGGAGAAGTACGATATGCCTGTTTTGTACTCGTGCCATCCCCGCTCGCGCAAGCGCCTGGAGGCCAGCGGGTTTGTTCTCGATCGCCGCGTGATCCGGCATGAGCCGCTGGGTTTCCACGATTACAATTGCCTGCAGATGAACGCCTTCGCGGTGGTGTCGGATAGCGGCACGCTGCCGGAGGAGTCGTCTTTCTTCACCTCGGTGGGGCATCCGTTCCCGGCCGTGTGTATCCGCACTTCGACCGAGCGCCCCGAGGCCCTCGACAAGGCTTGCTTCGTGCTGGCGGGCATCGATTCTTTTTGTCTCCTGCAGGCCATCGATACGGCCGTTTCGCTCTGCCGCGATGGCTTCCACGGTGTGCCGGTCCCGGACTATGTGGAAGAGAACGTCAGCACGAAGGTCGTCAAGATCATTCAGTCTTACACTTCTGTGGTGAACAAGATGGTTTGGCGGAAAGATAAGTAGCTTGTAGTACGCGCCGCGAGCATTTTAGGCCTGTTTTGCTCGCGTCACGGTCCCCAAGGTTCCCAGCAAGCGCATTTTAGGCCTTTTTTGCTCGCGCCGCAGTCCCCAACGACCGCGGCGCGAACGTTTTCCTGGGTTTTACCTCTCGACGACCCAGGCGTTTTTGATCCACATAATAATCTATTATTTTTAACAAACATTTTGTGTAAATTAAATTTTAAACTATCTTTGCCTAGTGATCGATTAATGCCGGGAAGATATGAATATCACGTTCGGTGACAAGAAGTTGAAACAAGCTGCGGAGAATGAACGGCGATGTTATAAAGAACTGGGGAAGCGGCGAGGTGAGCTTTACCTGAGGCGACTTAACGAACTGGCATCAGCGGACTCTCTGGAGGACGTACGCTTTCTGCCTGGACACTATCATGAATTACGCGGGGACAGAAAAGGACAATGGGCCTGTGACTTGGATCAACCTTATAGATTAGTTTTCCGTCCTCACGAGGATCCAATTCCTGAGGATGAGAATCATCATTACATATGGATGGAGATCTTGGGGGTTGAAATCGAGGAAATCGTTAACTATCACGAATAATTGCAACACATCGACGGCGATATGACTGGAAAGAATGAGTATAAGCCCATCAAAGCGTTTCATCCGGGGATTACCTTACGGGACAAATTGTCTGAGATGGAGATGAGTATCAAGGAGTTTGCTGTGAGGACGGAAAAGCCGGAAAAGACGATTAATGCGGTCTTGACAGGAGCGAGCTCCGTCACCCCGGATATGGCGATCGCGTTCGAGCAAGTGACGCGCATCCCCGCCCATTTTTGGTTGAACCTTCAACGCAGTTTCGACGAATACCTCGCTCGGAAGAAGCGGGAGGAGTGTTTTCAAGATCCTCATAATCAAGAATGGGCCAGTAGATTCCCCTATGCAAAGATGGCCTCCAAGGGCTGGGTGCCGGCGACCAGGTCATCCTCGGAAAAGGTGAAGAACCTTCTTGATTATTTTGGAATTACCTCCACAAAGGCCTGGGAGGATTATTTTTTGAGGCAAGAGTTAAAAGTTTCCTTTCGCATTTCCTTGGCCAACGCAAAGGATCCTTACGCAGTTTCAGCCTGGCTGAGAAGAGGAGAGTTACTCGCCAGTGAACAAGCCGTGGAGCAGCCCTATTGTAGTGTCGATCTGAAACAAGCCATTCCGGTCTTCTTGAAATTGGTGGAGGAGCAGCCGGATGATTTCGCCGATCGGCTTGTCAGAGCATGCACCGAAGTTGGAGTTAAGCTTGTATTTGTCCCACACATTCAGCATGCACCTGTGAACGGCTGTGTCCGTTGGATAGGAGATACACCCTGCATCCAGTTGACTGACAGGCAAAAAAGGAACGACGTGTTCTGGTTCTCCTTCTTTCATGAGATCGGACACATCTTGCTTCACGGGAAAAAAGATATTTTCCTGGAGGATGACTATTTCCGCGCCAACGAACGGAACAAAGAGGATGAAGCAGATCAATTCGCTTCAAGGACGCTGCTCCCCGTACAAGCCGAGTGCGATATTGTAAATGCCGGGGATTTCACACCGTCTGCCATAATGAAGTATGCGGAGAAATATCATACCCATCCCGCCATCATTGTAGGCAGATTGCAGTTCCGAGGCTTGATTCCATTTGACAGTCCTCTGAATAAACTGGTCGATCATCTTTCTGTGAATGAGGCCATGAATGATAACTAAGCCCGGGATTTCGTTCCACAGTCGCCCGCGCCGTGGCAGATAATTAATTGATTTTCAAATAAATCCATATTCCAATCACCTCCTGGCCGAGGTGATTGTTTTTTTCTTCTCGCTGACTGTCAGGGACTTATCTGCCACGGGGATAGGATAGGATCCCAGACAGTGGCTGCCGTCCTCCACGATTTCCCGGGTTTTTGTACCCCTTCATGACATCGACGTTCCCATCCTCCACGTTTTCCCGGGATTTTGTGCCCCTTCATGACGCCGACGTTCCCGGAGCGAACGTTTTCCAGGGTTTTTGGACGGTTCGGGAACGATAGAGTGTTTGAAACGAACGTTTTCCCAGGTTTTCGTACGGTCCGGGGAAAAAAGAAGAGCACTCCCCCTCTCGGGAAAATGCTCTATGTAAATGTTGCCCTTTCTCAAGGGGCGCCTATCAATTATCGTTACTTGCAAAGTTACAAAAAAGATTGACTCCACAAAGCGTTCGCACGCTATTTTTGAGAATTTGAAGTGCTCACTTATGGTTTTCGTTCGGTCCGGGGACGGTGGGGGTCCGGGGAGTGTAAAAAGTTACTATCTTTACGGACGGGATGAGGGGAGATGAAATCATAGGGCGATGGTGGGGATGACTGAAAACTGACAAATGGACCGGATCGATCACATATTCCTTCAATTGGTGGCGCTGGGGCTGGGCAATGAGGTTCCTTTTGACCCGGACCTCAAGGGCATCGACTGGCAAGCCGTCATCGACCGGGCCGGCAGTCACGGTCTCGACGCCGTGGCCTGGGATGGGCTGAAGGCGCTGTATGAGAAACAGCCTTGGCTGACCGAAGCCCTCGACGAGAGCCTAGGCGAAATCAAATATGATTGGCTCGCCCTCACTCTGCAGGTGGAGCAGGACTACGACGCCTACGAGCGCACGCTGGGAGAACTGGCGGCGTTCTATAATGAGGAAGGATTCCCCGTGATGATCCTCAAGGGGTATGGGCTTTCGCTCGACTATCCCGTTCCCCGGCACAGGCCCACGGGCGACATTGACATCTACCTCTTTGGGCGCTGGAAGGAGGCCGACCGGGCGCTCAAGCAGCGCAAGGGCATCCTGGCCGACAACAGCCACCATCACCACAGCGTCTTCCGCTTCGGGGGCCGCCACGTGGAGAATCATTACGACCTGATCAACGTCCATTCGCGCCCGTCCAACCGGCGGCTGGAGCCCATCCTGAAGGCGTGGGCGGGCAAGGATACTAGGGAATGGGAACTGGAACGCGGCTCGCAGGCCCCGGCGGCGGAGACCTCGTCAGCGCCGGCCGCTCCCGAGACCCCGGTCGGGGAGGTCCCCGCCGCCCGGATCCTCCTCCCCGGCCCCGACTTCAACGCGCTCTTCCTGCTGCGGCACAGCGCCAGCCATTTCGCATCCGTCAACATTCGCCTGCGCCACGTCCTCGACTGGCTCCTCTTCGTCCGGGCCCATGGCGCCGAAGTCGACTGGGACGCCCTCTACGCCATCCTGCGGCGCGAAAACATGGACCGCTACGCCAATTCGCTGAATGCCATCGGCGTCCGCTACCTGGGCTTCGACCCCGCGATCTTCCCGGCCGTCAAGAGCGGCCAGGCATCCGAACCCGCCCCCGCCCTCGAGAGCGACACCGCCCTGGTCGACCGCATCCTGGAAGAGATCCTCCACCCTGCCTTCACCGACAAGGAAGACGGCACCCTCGCCCATTCCCTCCGTGTCAAGACCGCCCGCTGGTGGGCCAACCGCTGGAAATACCGCCTCGTCTTCGCCGACTCCCTCCCCGCCGCCTTCCTCCACTCCCTCTTCGCCAAGTTCCTAAAGCCTAAGAGTTTCGTCCACTAGCATCCAAAAAAACACGACATTTTACAAAAAAACTTATATTTCTGCAGGCTGCCCGACGAAATCGCATCCTGGGTTTCACTTCTTTGCCTATATTTGCTCGTCGAATAAATAGTGGCTCACATGTACAAGGCTATTAACATCGCACGAAAGCTTTTGCTGACCGCCAAGCGGGACAGCGTGATAGAGGGACAGGGGGAACTGATGTCCAACATGAAGCTGCAGAAGATGCTTTATTACGAACAGGGGTTCCATCTCGCCGTGTTTGGGACGCCTCTGTTTGAGGAGGATATCGAGGCGTGGATGTATGGCCCCGTGGTGCCGGCCGTTTATGAAGTGTATAAGGATTACGGCTACAATGGCATTGATCCCGGTGAAGCGGAGGAGATCTCTCTTTCGGACAGGGAACAAGCACTATTCGATGAAGTGTACAAAGTCTATGGCGCTTATTCCGCCATCGGACTGATGAACATGACCCACCGGGAGTCCCCGTGGGCCAATACGCCGGCAGGTGTTGGAAGTGTGATTTCGAGGGAAAAGATGGTGGAGTTCTTCCGCACCAGGCTCAATGACTAAAAAGCACACTTTCGTCAAACCCCTTGAGACCCCGCAAGGGATTTCACAATCGGAGATTGATTCTTTTGCCAGGATTGATTTCCCCTTATTCAGTTTCCGGCACTTGCAGGACGTTTCATTCACTGATTGTAAGTCGCACTCCTTCTTCATTAACTTCCTGATTCGCCTTCGTAAGCTGTCGCAGTTGGGCTGGAAAATGATCGGCCAATCATCCCGTCACGGATTTGGATTGGAGAAGATTCCTCAGGGTATCCTTCGTCATAGACTGCCACAAGGAATCACTCCGGAGGTTCCCATCTTTGCTTTCCGGGCAACGGGTAATAATCTTCCTTTCGTGGGTTTCCGTGAAGGGAAGATCTTCCATATCATCTTCATCGAGAGTCAATTCGGTGAGGTTTATCAACACTGATTGAGACATTTGTCTTCTCAAGAGCTTCGTCCACTGAATAATAACTGATTATTTTAACACCACCAACGGATATGGAACTGCAAGCAATTATCGAAAAGGGGAAGGATGGGCTCTACGCCGTCCGGTCGGAAGCCATGCTCGGCAACAGCTACCTGGGGGGCTTTGGCGAGTCAGTCGAAGAAGCAAAGGAAGACTTCCTTGAAAGCATCCTGGAAGCAATTGAAGAGAGCATTGCCGCCGGCGTGTATGCACCGGAAATGTCGGAAATCAAGGTCCGGTACAAGGCCTGAGATTCTTTTGCCAGACCAAAACAAAGAACGGGATCGGATTTCGGTCCCGTTTTTTCGTATGTCAAGTCCCGGAAACTCTCCAAAAAATCAGAGAAACGGCTATTTTTCCGAAGGAAAAGTAATTGATTTTCAATCTAAATTCATAACTTTGTACTTTGCGAGTAATAAAAACGAATAAAAAGATAAAAAAACATACAGCTATGATCAAAAAAGAATTCGAAAAAGAGTCCTACCTCGCCCCCGAGTGGGGACTGCGTGTCATTATGGTAGAGAGACACATCCTTGAACCCAGCCCGGGTAATCCCGGTGACGATGACGATTACAACGACCCGAACAATGGTGATGACTATTAACAGACCCTGATCATGAAAAAGATATTATACTTCAGCGCAGTCATTTCTGCCCTTTTTTCCTTCTCCGCTTGTCAGAAGGAAATTGCTCCCGTTGAGGAGCCCCAGGAGCAACTCGTCACCATCACCTTCACCGCCGACAAAGTGGCCGAGACCCGCACCGCGGCCAATCAGGGAGAGGAAGGCGTTTCTTACCTTTGGACGCCAGGGGACGAAAACAATATCAAGCTCTTTACTGTCGGCACCGAAACGGTTACCAATCAGAATACCGGAGCGTCGTACGAACAGGAGAGTTTGTCAGAGGTACCCAATCCCACCGTGTCAATCGACTATACCACCAACAAGATGACCATCACCGCGTCCGTTGCCCCGAACGCGACTTATACCTTCCGGGCTATTCTCTGCGATCCTGCCAGCTATACCTCATCGGGGGATGATTACGGCAAACGCAGCCCGAAAATTAAAGTGGAACAGTATCCCGACGGAACGGACAATTTCGATCCTACTGCGGACATCCTTGTCTCCGAAGACATGACCGTTGAAGTGGGGCCTGCGGAGGCTGGAGAGGAGACCGTCACTACCGGCAGTCAGTTGATGACCTTCCGCCGAAAGGTTGTTATCAACAAGATGACGCTGAAAAACCTGGTCGAGGGAGAAAAGGTAGTTAAGGTTGTCATCACAGCCTCTCCAACCGGTGAGGGAAACGGCGACATCCAGGGTTATCTTCACAATGGTAGTATGACTGGACAGTCAAATACCATCACTCTTAAATATAACAATGGCCTGACCGTGGGGGAAGGAGGTCAATTCCCCGTTTACTTTGTCAGCATGGACAATACAGACCTTGCCCTTACAGTGACTGTTACTACGGATCAAAACACTTATTCGAAAAGCTTTGCTGAAGGGAAAAGTATCGACTTCAATCTGGGACAATTCACCCGGTTTGGCTTTGCCCTGCCCGATGGAGTACCTTTGACCGCTCTCCCTGATGGTGACTATTTTATCACAGGTATAAAGGATAGTGACACTTATGCGGCAACTGCGTATGTTTCCGGTAACAATTTATCTAATCCCCTCGTTATTACCGTTAACAACAACGATGAAACTATTAATTACGTCGCTGGCATAGAAGAATGCGTATTTACTTTTACTCGTATTGTGAATATTGAAAACTACTTGGGTAAATATACCATTCAAGATGCTAATGGGCTATACCTTTATGCTGCAGGTGGCAACGGACAATCGCCCAAAAATCAGCTCAAGGGTGAAGCTTCCCCTGATGCAAATGGAAACGCTTATTGGGATGTTTCTAAAAATAGCGATGGCACATATTCCATCGAATCGGCGGGAGACGCCGCTAGAAGAATAATGCGGTTTAATCCCACCAATACTAATTCGAATGGTGATCCTTCTCCGATTTTTAGTTGCTACGCAACTGGACAAGCTCCAATCACTTTATATCCTTCTTCGTGGTGCAACATTGAGGCCTCAGTAGCAACACCCACCTTTACTCCTGCAGAAGGCACATATACTTCTACGCAAAACGTTTCCATCAGTTGCGCTACTGAGGGTGCGACTATCTATTACACGACAGATGGTAGTGACCCCACTAGTTCATCTACTCAATATAGTACAGCAATCCCTATTTCGACCACTACAACGGTAAAGGCTATTGCGAAAAAGAATGACGTGTATAGTGGTATTGCGACAGCAACCTATACCATATCCAGCGTAATACCCGAGACGGGGTGGATAGAAACAGATCTTAGTAACTTAACTTCTAACGATATCTTTGTTATTGTCGGAGTGAAGGGTAATATTTCCTATGCCATGTCTAACGACAATGGGGCATCTAGTGCCCCCACTGCCGTTGCTGTTACCGTGAATGGGACAAAACTTGCCACCGATCCCGCCGATAACCTGAAGTGGAATCTTTCAATAACTAATAATAGCACTTACACATTCTATCCAAATGGGAGCACCTCTACATGGCTATACTGCACAAACACCAATAATGGTGTAAGAGTTGGGACAAATAATAATAAGCTATTCTCCTTGACGGATAATTATTTATTCAACACTGCGACCAGCCGATATGTAGGAGTGTATTCCGGCGATACTATTGACTGGAGGTGTTATACCTCCATCAACAACAACATCACTGGCGAAACATTCAAGTTCTATAAGTATGTCTCAGCTCCGGACACTCGCGACCCCGCTCCCATTAGTTGGAACCCCACTAGCGGGACTGCAACGATGTCAGCCAATGGTACGACAACTAATCTGCCTTCATTGACCAACGGGGAACACCTTGTCGTGACGTATGCATCGAGCAATCCTGAAGTAGCAACCATCGCTAGCGACGGCACGGTTACCATTGTGAGTGATGGTGAAACTGAAATAAGCGCTACCTATGATGGCTCTGATAGCAATGCCCCTTACAAGACCACGACCGTTTCTTACACTCTTACCGTAACTGACAACAGGGAGACCGTTGCCACACCTTCATTCTCGACTACCGGGGCGGTTACCTCCGGAACTGAAGTAACTATTAGCTGTTCAACATCCGGTGCAACGATATATTACACAACAGGATCCTCTGATTTCTCGGCAGGTGATTGGACTGTGTACTCCGGGCCCATTGCCATCACTACCGCCTGCACGTTGAAAGCAATTGCGACCAAGACAAACTATAAGAATAGTCAGGTTGCCGTTGCTACATATAGTATTTCAGGAGGCAGTATTTCTCATAGTGTTACCATTGCAGAATATGCTGCGGCCAACTCATGGGATGATGCGACCCAATATACTTCTGTAACGATCGATGAAAATGTTACTGCCACAGCACAAGGAGGTGGTAATACTGGTAAGTATTATAAGAACGGAAACAATTGGAGGTTTTATCAAAACGAATCCGCTGAGCTTATTATCAATGCAGGAGAGTATACGATTTCTTCCGTTACCATTACATATGCTTCAAATAATGGTGGTGTCCTAAAATACGGGAATACTACAGTACAATCCGGATCTGCGATCAACAATATTAATTCCAGTACCATTTCGCTATCTGTAGGTAATTCTGGAACTGCAACCAATGGTCAGGTAAGAATTACCGCCATCTCGGTCACCTACCATTGAGGGGAACCCGGGGCGGACCCCGGGGGTGATGAGCCCACAGCAATAGTTACGACAAGTAGTGTAACGGGAGTGAGCAATGGAGGGGCGACTCTCCATGGCTCATTCACCGGAGCAACCGGGACCATCGTAACAAGCGGTTTTCTCTGGGGAACAGATAATAACTGCGACGATGGTGATTATGTAGCCGGAAGCCTGACGGGGACATCCGGACCTTTTTCCGGTGAGCTGGACGGCCTTATTGCCGGCAGGACCTACTATTACAAAGCTTATGTGTATGAGTGGGTCAATGGTACTGCCATGCCTGTATATGGTGGAGTGCAATCCTTTACGACCGATCAGCCTCAGTCAGGCATTCCGTCCACCGGTTGGCTTGAGCTTCCTCTGGTTACAGGAAACGAAGACTTTGCCGGAGTATTCTACGGTAGTGGTCCACTTGCAAATGGGGAAAACCGCAACTATAGCTATAACTATAGCTACGATTATTATGCCTCGCTTTGGACTGCTTATCCGCTGACTTTGACCCTTAAGACCGGTAATGCCTCGACAAGTACATGGAGGTTTAATCCGAACATCAGTCAGAATTACCCGATTGACATGACCGGTGCCAGCTATCCTTCAATGTACGGGGCTGATAACTACTCGAAAGGGCATCAGTGTCCTAACGCAGACCGGAAGTCTGACAGTGAGATGAACAAGCAGACCTACTATTGTACGAACCAGACCCCTCAAATCCAAAATGGCTTTAACGGTAGCATCTGGAGTGCATTGGAAAACGCTGTGCGTAGTCTAGTAACCCAGGAAAGCGACACGGTTTACGTCGTCACCGGTCCCGTATATAGAATAGTGGGCGGAAACGAGCCCATCAATAAGATATATGCAGCGACGGATAAAAATGCATTCCCTGAGGAAGTATCTTTAGCCAACTATTATTGGAAAGCACTCTTGAAGGTCAAGTGGAGTGGCACACAGGTTCAATCGGCGAAAGCCATTGGTTTCTGGTTCGATCATCAGCAGTATGACAACAGCAATTACGCTGCACATGCTGTCAGCGTCAGACAGATCGAGACGTGGACCGGCTTCGACCTGTTCCACAACCTGCCGGACGACTTAGAGGACACCGCCGAAGCCAACACCAGCTGGTCCGATTTCCAACACTTTTAGTCCAACCACTAACCCAATAGAAATCACTACATTTGTGAATTAGAAAACGATTAAAACACATAGCCTTATGAAAAAATTGACCCTCATCCTTGTGGCTGCCTTCGCCCTGGCTTTCAGCGCGCAGGCACAGGACACCTTCTATCCGGGATGGACCCTCGGCGTGCAGGGTGGTGCCAACTATTCGACTTCCAACTATTGGCAGGTCGGCCAGTTCCAGCACCTCACCCCCAATGCTTCGATCAACCTGGGTTATGATTTCTCGCCCTGGTTCGGCTTGCGCGGGTCGCTCAGCGGCCCTATCGGCGCATTCCCGCAGGGCAAGGACGCCGCCAAGTTCAACTACGCCCAGCTTGGTCTGGACGCGATGTTCGACATCTGCAACATGTTCTCCTACAAGGAGTCGCGTTTCCTGAGCCCGTACTTCTTCGTGGGTGGGGCGGCGAATTACCGCTTCCCCGTGGAGCAGGCGGACGGCTACTTCGGCCCCGGCGTGCGCGCGGGCCTGGGATTCAATTTCCGCCTGGCGCAGGGCGTGCACCTCGGCCTGGAGCTGCTGGACAACGCGCTGAGCAACAAGTGGAACACGCTGGATGACAACGAGCTCTTCGGAGGCGACATCCTGGGCTGGAAGCGCCCCTTCAAGTGGGATGACAACTTCGCCGCCCTGCTGGGTCTGAAGTTCGATTTCGGTGCGAATGCGAAGCGCCGTGCCGCGCTGGCCGCCGCTGAGGCTGCTGCCGCCGAGGCCGCCGCGCTGGCTGCTGCGAAGGCTGCCGCCGACA
>JAEEGJ010014781.1_pt1 | contig 18416 bp, 7 predicted proteins | sample 8958761 | NCBI WGS metagenome assembly JAEEGJ01 (sample SAMN16246546, study PRJNA631951) | gut metagenome | biome: gut microbiome; feature: rumen; material: RS-attached | host: Bos | place: Iran: Karaj | collected 2018-10
GCTTGGAGTCGTTGGCGACAAGAACTACAAGTTCCTGCAACTGCACGGTTCGTCGAACTGTGGTTCAGCCAAGCACTATATGTCGAACTGGGACCTTGTAAACCTCTGTTCCTACCTGCAGATCGGCATTCTCTGCGAGGATGACGAGATTGTGAAGTTCGTCACAAACTACTTCACCAAAACAGGCGACGGACTGGGTGCACTTCCCAACATCCAGCAGGCTACCTACGACTTTAAGCTGCCCGATGGTTCGACCGAGAAGATCACGCAGGCCCAAGAGAGCGGCCGTGACCAAGGACATGCGACGATGGCCATTGTCGTGGCTGGTCATCTCGCACAGACGGCATGGGCGCTTTACGAGAACAATCCAGACTATACCGACCTCGACTACTTCAGCTCGAACGATCAAGCGCTGCTCCGCATGGCTGAATACAATGCCATGGCCAACCTGAAGGATGGCACGCATGCCGATGTGGCAGCCACAGGTGCCCAAGGTGGCAACTGGCTCTACTCCATCGCCGAGATTCCTTTCACGCCTGTGGGCAAGTGGTGTTCGAATCCCAACCACGAGGCAGGCAAGATGCAGGAAAACTTTGGCGAAAAGGACCGCGGACAACTCCGTCCAGGTTACGAGATCTTCTATCGTCACTACAAGAACGATGCCAGCTACTTCATCAAGAAGTATGCCGAAGTACAGCGCCCCGAGTGCGGTTCGGGTGATGCCCGCTATGGTGTTAACTCCGGCGCATTCGACCAGATAGGCTGGGGCACGCTAATGCTTTATCAGAACTAAGTCCTTTCTCACACATGATGTTCAGGCTCCCACATTTCATTCAAACAGATGTGGGAGTTTTTTTTCTGATTATGCCACATAATTTCCTGTCGTGTTTAAGTATTTTATTCATTCCGTTCGTATAATAGCATAGAATAATAATTTGAAAAAACTATGCGTACAAAAAGAGTTTCTTCTGCCCTCATTATGGGCATCACCCTGTTGACCTCATGTGCCTATAATTCTGATACAACGGCCCCTGCAGTCACCATTTCAGAAGAAGAAGTCGCCAACGACTTGCAGTATTGCAACCAGCAATTGCATCGCACTTTGGCCGAACTGCGCGATTCGACCACCGGACAGATCGACTACACAATGTCACCTCGCAACATCCTCAGCGGCGAGAGCCACTGGAACCTCCGCAAGGTCGATAAGGCTGAATGGTGTGGAGGATTCTTTCCTGGCACCTTGTGGTATGACTATGAAGCCACGGGCGACACCGCCATCCTTCGTGAGGCTCGCAGCTTCACCGAGCCGCTGGCATTTCTTGCCGAAACCCCGGCCTACGACCACGACCTGGGCTTTCTCGTCATCACCAGCTTCCTCAATGGCTATCGCCTGACAGGCGATGAGCACTACAAGCAGATACTTTTGGCTTGTGCCGACACCTTGGCCACCTTATATAATCCGCACGTAGGAACCATCCTGTCGTGGCCCCGTCACGTCGAGGATTTCCATGGACACAACACCATCATGGACAACATGATCAATCTCGAACTCCTGTTTTGGGCTGCCGACAACGGTGGCAGCGACTCGTTGCGCCAGATTGCCATCAGTCACGCCAGCACCACCATGAAGCACCATTTTCGTCCAGACGGAAGCTGCTACCATGTTGCGATCTACGACCCTATGACCGGAGAGTTCTTGCGAGGTCAGACTCACCAGGGCTACTCCGACGACTCAATGTGGGCTCGCGGCCAGTCGTGGGCCATCTACGGCTACACCACCACCTATCGCTACACCAAGGACCCCACCTTCCTGGAGTTCGCACAGAAGGTGACCGACATCTATCTCAAGCGCCTCCACGAGACCAGCGACGATTGGGTACCCATCTGGGATATGGACGATCCACGGGGCGCAGCCGCACCCAAGGACGCCTCGACAGCCTGCGTGGTGGCTTCGGCCCTGCTCGAACTCTCCGGCTACGTCGATGCCAGAAAGGCCGGCGAATACCGGAATGCAGCCATCAAAATGCTGCGCGACCTCAGCACCGAGAAGTATCAGAGCCGTGAGCAAGCCCCCTCGATGCTGCTCCACAGTACAGGCCATCATCCTGCTGGTTCGGAGATAGATGCCAGCATCAGCTACGCCGACTATTATTACATCGAGGCATTGTGCCGCCTCCACAAACTTCAATCCGAATAATCTATAATCCTTCCGAATGAAAAGAATAGACAACATTCTCCTTCTCACTATTGCAGGGTTGTTCTTGGGCAGCAAATCCTGGGCCGAAGGTTCCATCTCCTCATCGGCCAGTGAGACGAGGTACAATTCCTTGGCCGATGCTGTGGCTTCAGTAGCAGAAAACAATGCCGAGGCCGTAACTCTCACCCTTAATGGCGACATAGAGATCAGTAGCCGTGTTAATATAAGTAATCGGAATATTATCATCAAGGGAGCAACAGGGTCCGAGCGAATCCTTCGCAAGACAACTTTTACCAACGGAATCCTGATTCTTCCACAGAACTCCACGACTCTTGTTCTTCAGGATCTGATCTTCGATGGCAACTCGACCAATGCTTCAGCTCTGGCCTTGGAGGCGAGTAGCGGCAGTACCACATTACGAAATGTCTCGATTCAGAATCACATCAGTTCTCATAAACAAGGAATTGTCTGCGCGAAAAACAATGGCACTCTTATGCTGGATAGGGTTACTTTCGAAGACAATACTCTAACCAGCGACGGACGAGGCCTCATCTTTGCAGGCAATGCCGGAGTCTCCTTTGTCGGAGCATGTGTTTTTACAAACAACAATGCAGATAATCACGTCTATTTGGAGAACTGTGACAATTATATCACAGCCTCTCAGGCCACTCACACCACCCGCATCTCAATCTTTGTCGAAAAAAACCTGGCGGTTGGGAAAGAGATTGTGAAAGGTTGCAACGACAACAGCAAATTCAACGTCACCAACAGCGGCTATTATCTAAGCGCCAACGGCGACCATCTCGCTGTCACGGCCATCACAAGTCCAATTTGGAACAAGACCACGCTCACTGGCTACAATGACCTTCCAACGGCTGTCAGTGAAGCAACATCGGGAGCCGAACTGATGCTTACTCGCGATATCGAACTTGCAGCACGTACCAATTTCTCCACTACGCTGACTCTCGATGGTTGCGGACACATCATCTACCGCAAAGCAGGCAACACAGGCAACAACATGCTGCTGGCCGCTTCGGGCTGCAACGCCACCATCAAGGATGTGGTGTTCGACGGCAACGGGATCAGCACCGAAAAGAATGTTATCGAGGCATCCAACGGCACGATGACACTGCAGGATGTAACCATCCAAAATGCTTCTTGCAAAGCTTCTAACGGTCAATCAGTAGTGGTTCTTAAAGGCAGCGGCACACTCATCATGGAGAATGTGTCGTTCGCAGATTGCGAGGCGGCATCTGGCTTCGGTACAATCTTTGTTGGACGTTCCACTTTGACCCTTAAGGGTAATAACACGTTCACCAACTGCCCCACTGCTATCTACATTGAAAAGGATTATACCATCTCAGCTACCGACGTCACCAATGAGCAAGCAATCTCGATTGATGTAGCAAGTGCATACGCAACTGCAGGCAAAGTGGTTGTTAGAGGCAGTAGTGACCTCGGCAAGTTCTCGTTCGCCAAGCCAGGCCGCTTTTTGGAGGCTTCGGGAAGCGACCTCGTCATCGCTGCCACAAACAGCAGCCTTTCGTTCCAGCCATCCAAAGATACCTCTATCAGATATCAGGCCAACAACACCGGCTTCGAAACCACTCGTTACTACGATGCCGCGCTGTTACACTTCAACAAGCTCGGTTCCACAGCAAAGGCAAACTTCGCGACGCTCTTAGGCTTCGACCTCTCTGTTGTGCAGAACTTCATGTCTTTGGGATTTAGCGTATCGAATGCTTCCATTACACTGACCGATCACGGCACCAACCTCAACACACTCAAGTTCTACAAGTTCAGTGAGCCGTGGTCCGAGTCAGGCACAAGTACATATCAAAGTGTTTCCGGCCTTAATGATGCCAGTGGAATCGGTGGCTCCGACGACAAGGTACAGTCGGCCATCTCTGATGCCAACTTCCTCTGTTCAGCCAAACTGACGAACCCCTATAGGAAGTCCCTCTTCGAACTGGGCAGCGACACCGGCAATGGAGGATCGACAACACAAATATTCGACATCACAAGCTTCCGAACCGTCTTCACAGCAGAAGCTCTGACGAGATACATTTCCAGCAACATCGGCAGCGAAGTGAACTTCCTCATCATCAGCGACAGCGAAAACGAAGCCACCGTCTTCTCAAAAGAGGCTACAGCTGACGGATACAAGATTCCGAACAGTACGCAAACCACGACGGAATACACATGGACAGGCTCTGCATGGGTCAAGGGATCCGCTACCATCGACCGATATGCCATGATGCTTCGCTACTTCAACATGACCGAAGCAGAGTTTCAGCAAGCGGTTGCACCCAAACTCAATGTTACACTGACTGCTTCTGACGGTGTCTCTTACACACTCACCGTAAGTAGTGCAGGCGTAGCGACGCTGGTTCTGCCGTTCGATGCAGAACTGCCCGAGGGCATCCAAGCCTATTGCCTCACGGCAGATGTCGACAAGATTTATTCCGAAGAGCTCTCCTCGATAATTGCCAACAGTCCTGCATTCATTACAGCAGAGGCCGGGGAATACAAGTTTTATGCTGCGACGAATGAGGTGGCATATCTAGAAACACCTGCCGACGGAAGTCTCATTGGTTCATATAGAGAGACGACAGCTCCCCTCGGTGACTATGTGCTCCAAAAACATGAGGATGAAGATCCCGCATTCTACAAAATCGTGAGCGGCAGCAATCAGACCATCCATCCTTTCCGCGCCTGGCTCAAAGCCCCAGCTTCGTCATCTCATGCACGTTATCGGATTGATCTCTATGACACCAATGACATCGAAGAGTTGCCTGCTATCAAAAGCATGAACGACAAGAACATCTATGATCTATGGGGTCGGAAAGTTGCATCTCCCAAACATGGTATCTATGTCATCAATGGCAAACGTGTTCTATTCACTTCCAACAAATAATCCTTCTAGCATCAGACAATGAAAAAATATATACGTCCGGAAATCCAAATCGAATTGCTTGATGAAGCTGATATAGTCAGCACATCCTTTGACTATGGCAAAGACAATAATGGCATAGCTGATAATGGTGCCAACCTAAGTCGTCACCGTAACAACATCTGGGACGAATGCATCGCCATCGCTGTGACCCTCTCCATTGCCACTTCGGTTTCAGCTCGCTCTTTCCAGCACCCAGGCATCACCTACACCGAAGCCGACATCCAGCGTATGCGTGCCATGGTAGAGGCTCAAGTGGACCCTTACTTTACCACTTTCGAAGCGTTTAAGGAGAGCAAATACGTCAAAGCCAGTCTGTACCTCAACACGTCCACCGAACTGACAAATTTTTCGGGCACAGTAGGCAAGTCGGGCCGCCAGGCCCTCGACCTTGCCCTTTTGTGGAGGCTGACCGACAATACGGAGTATGCCGATAAAGCCGTTCAGATACTTAATAGCTACAACATTGTAACCAAATGTACGAATGCTACTGCAGCCCTAGAAATCGGCAAAGTCAACCTCCTCATAGAAGCAGCTGAATTGCTGCGTGACTATGGTGGATGGACCAAGAGTGACCAGGCCAAGTTCAAGGCAATGCTCGTCCATCCCGGTTACAGTCAAACCGCCGTACCCTCAAGCGACAAGACCTTCTATTGGAATGTATATAATTTCGATCGGGGTCGCTTTGGCAACCAAGGGCTCAATGGTGCTCGTGCCTTGATGGCTATGGCCATCTATCTCGACAACGAGGTGATGTATGACCGGGCATATCGTTATTTGACAGGACAAAGCCACCGCTCCGACGACCTCGCCTATCCAACGGGTGCTCCTGTTCAAAGGAACCAGATTGCAAGTACTGGTTCTCATGAGTCAGCTTCCGACAGTTACATGAATGTCTTTACAAGCCCCAATAACTACGGGACAATCGAAGACTATGGTTACGACGAGCAAATCCAATACTACATCTACCCCAATGGTCAGTGCCAGGAGTCGAGCCGTGACCAAGGGCATGTCACCTTCGGCCTCAACGTATTGGGCAACATCGCTGAGATGGCATGGAATCAGGGCGACGACCTCTACGGGTTTCTCGATAGTCGCATCCTGCTCGGCATGGAATGGACATACCGCTACATTCAGAGCTATGTGGAAGAAGACGTTGAAGCATGGTCTCCTGTCGGCTTTGTGGAATACAACAATGCCATGGGGTCGACGACCACTGCCTCCTTCGACAACAACCTGTATATCCAGACACTGAGTCGCAGTGCCCGATGGTATAGTCTGACACCCTATGATGGCGATCGTGATGACACCTATGCTGCCGGGGCTATGCGCGAAGCCGCTCTAGCCCATTACAGTGTGCGTGCCGGGTTGAATGCCGACCGTTATTATTGGCTTCAAAAGAGTCGTGACTATATGATTGCCAACTATCAATATGAAAGTTGGGGAAAGATCAAGAATAATGCCGACAATTGGTTCTACGAGTTTCCGGGTTGGGGCACACTGACCAAACGACGCACCCCTTGGATGGCGGGCGATGCCGTGACGTTCAGCGAAAAGAATGCACAATTCACCACCCACTCCATCGGTGATGAAATCCTGTTTGCCGACTACGATGCCTACGCCATTGCTGGTGCAGGGCAAGGCCACAACTACTGCAGCGCGAACTCTGAACCGAATACCATCTATCGAACCGATGGACATGTCAAAATTGAAATCCTTGAAATGCCAGTCATCGGCTATGGTGGCTATGCCGACAATTCGGAAAACCTCGCTCCTCGTCGCGCTTCGGGTCACAATACCGATGTTTCAATTTATGGCCTTACTGTCGGCGATTGGCAGAATTATACCATTACCAATACCTCCCCAACTACCACTACTTGTGATGTTTTTGTCACATATTCCAGCACCGACAATGCTTTCATCAAATTCATCACCGAGACAGGAGAAGATCTCACGGCGACACTCCCAGCTACGGACGAAGACGTATTCGTCAAGATCAATATCGGTCGGCTAAACATTGCTGCAGGAGCCTCAGTGGTGCGTGTAGTTTCAATCTCCGATGTAGAGGAATTACGATTGCTTAGTTTCTCTTTAGAAAAGCCTGCCGAAACGATGGAGTACATTCTCAATGTCAGTCAGACAGCAGGAGTATCAACACTGATTCTTCCTTTTGATGCAGCACTTCCCCAAGGCCTTGAGGCTTACACGCTTGAAGACATGGGGACATATATCAAGGCCACTCCAGCCAGCAGCATCACCGCTGATCAACCCGTCATTGTCAAAGGGTCAGGGACTTACAGTCTAAATGGAACCATCACTGGCGATATGAATACTTCTCATCAAGAGGGAAGTCTTATTGGTGTCTATGCCACAACTACGATTGCCGCGGGCGATTACGTACTCCAAAAACATAGTGGATACGATGCTGCATTCTATCGAGTGAGCGAAGGCAGCAACACCTCTATCTCCCCCTATCGTTGCTATCTAAAAGCTAGCGGATCCTCGCAGCAAAACGCCAAGTCCATCCGTTTTGAAGGCGAGGCCGGCATCTCTATCATCAATATAGATAGCATTAGCGATGATGTCGCCTACGACCTTCAGGGTTTCCAGTCCAATTCGGGTAAAGGTTTCTTAATCAAAAAAGGAAGGATTATAGGTATTGTAAATTAAACCATTTCGTCGTATTTTCATTCCACAGATACCGACGACTTATCTTTTTTTTGAATTAACGGCAATAAATACCCATTTGTTGCCGTTTTATTATTGTTTGCACTAAGTAAAGTAAATGATTCGTCCGTATTAATAATCAAACAACAAAAGAAAATGAAAAAGATCGTACTCTCCTTTCTGCTTTTGACCCAATGCATCACAGCAATCATGGCACAGGTGAACATCATCGTCAGGAATCCTTCCACGGCGCAACGCCAGGAACTCATCGAGGTGGACATGGCAGATATCTATCGTGATCTCGGCACAGGTCAGGGCGAGCCCTTCGTCGTGAGCCAGGTAGTGGGGCAAAAGCCCGACGGAAGTGACAAGCTGCGCGAAGTCGATTTCCAGGTCACCTCCGACGGCAAGCTGCTGATCGATGCATCGGTGCAGCCCGGTCGGACGACAGAATACGTGGTGGAGCGTGGCGTGCCCCGCAGGATGCGCTCCTACGACACCCTGCCCCAGCGCACAGCAGCTGGCGGATGGGGCGTGGGCAAGGTATGGACCGAAGGACGCCTCTACCCCGAACGTCTCGACGACATCGCCTGGGAGAACGATCGCGGTGCCTATCGCGTCTATGGGCCCGCCTTCCAGCGCAACGGCAGCATCGGCTATGGGCCCGACGTGTGGGTCAAGAACACGCCCGAACTCGTCGTAGCACGTCGTTTCAGCATGGACATCGACATCAAGCCCACGCAGCGCCAGCTCAGTCGTGCAGGCTACAAGGCCGAAGCCGACCAGCTGGTCGATGACAACTCGTTCCACATCGACCACGGCATGGGTAACGACTGCTATGCCGTAGGTGCCACCCTCGGATGCGGAGCACCAGCCATCCTGTCGGCCGACGGCAACATCTGCTTCCCCTACGCCTGGCAGCAGTACGAGATACTCGACAACGGTCCGCTGCGCTTCACGGTGAGCCTCGTCTTCGGCGACACCCTCATCGAAGGTCGTCGCCTGCAGGAGCATCGCATCATCTCGCTCGACAAGGGCTCCAACTTCAATCGCGTCGAAGTGTGGTACGAAGACCTTTCCTCCGGCAAACGCCACGACAAGCCCCTCACTGTCTGTGCCGGCTTCCCGCTCCATGCGCCCAACGAACCGACCGTGGTGCTTGGCAACGACTTTATCCAGTATGCCGACCCGACGGACAATCCCACAGCCAATGCCTTTCAGCTCTATATAGGTTGCCTCTTCCCTGAGGGGGAAGTGAGCACACGCACCGACTTCGGACATGCCATCGGCGTCACCACACTCAAGGTGGGCGAACACTGGACCTACTATGCAGGTTCCGCTTGGAGCAAATACGACGTCCGCAACCAGGTGGAATGGCAGGCCCGCATCAACACCACACTGGACGCCCTCAAGAATCCTTTGAATGTCGAAATAAACCATAAAGGCAAACCATGATACTTCGTCTCCTTTTCACAATCCTGGCACTGGACCTATCTTGGGCAGTGGCAGATGCCGCCCCCGTCGCCACGAGGGCCGAAGCCTTCCCGCTCAGTGACGTGCGACTCCTCGAAGGCTCGCGCTGGCATCGGAATCAGCAACTCGACTCCGCATGGATATGCAGTTTCCCCGTTCAGCGTCTGCTGCATGGCTTCCGCACCACGGCGGGAGCATGGTCTGCCCCCGAAGGCGGCTACAGCGGCAAGCAGAAAGTCGAGGAATTGGGAGGTTGGGAGAGCCTCGATTGCGACCTGCGCGGACATGCCATCGGCCATCTCCTTTCAGCCTATGCGCTGATGTACGCCAACACGGGGCACGAACTGTTCAAGCTCAAAGGCGACAGCCTGGTGTCGGGCATCCGCGAATGCCAGGAGCTGACAGGTACGGGCTATGTTTCTGCCTTCCCCGACGGATTGCTGAAACGCAACCTCCACGGCACATCGGTCTGGGCGCCCTGGTACACACTCCACAAGGTGATGGCGGGCCTCCTGCTTCAATACAATCTCTGCGGCAACCCTACTGCCCTGCAGGTGTGTCGCGACTTCTCAGCCTGGACCGATGTCTTCCTGAGTGAAGACAACCTCAGCCAGTACACCGACGCAAAGGCACCCTCCGTCGAAGCCGTACGCCAGCGGGCCTTGCGCAACGAATTCGGCGGCATCGGCGAGGTCTTCTACGACCTCTATGCCATCACGGGCGACCCCGCCGCACTCCGCAATGCACAGTTCTTCTACCACAACGAGAAGACCGACCCGCTCTATGCCGGCAATTACGACATGGGCACACAGCATTGCAATACATTCCTGCCCAAGATGGCTGCCGAAATCAGGAGCTATCAATTGGGCGTGGGGCTCAATCCCCATGCCGACCCTCATGCAGCAATGACTTCGCTCCAGATGGTAGATAAGTTCTGGCACGAGATGATTCAGCATCATGTGCTTGCCCCGGGCTGCCTCTCCGACAAGGAGCACTTCTTTCCACCTGCCGAGACCTCAAGGCACTTGACAGGAAATACAGGAGAAACCTGCTGCACCTACAATCTGCTGAAGTTGACACGCGAACTCTATTCCCTCAATCCCGACGATGCCGCCTACTTCGACTACTATGAGCGTGCGCTGACCAACCATATCCTGGGGCAGCAGGATCCCGCCACCGGTATGGTTCACTATTTTCTCCCCTCTTTGACAGGAGCCTATAAGCTCTATTCCACCTACGACAAGTCGTTTTGGTGTTGCGTAGGCAGTTCGTTCGAGAGCCATGCCAAGTATGCCGAGAGCGTTTATTGGCACAATGCTGCCCACGACAGCCTTTATGTCAACCTCTTTATTCCCACCGAACTCAACTGGCAGGCGCAGGGTATTCGTATCCGACAGGAGACCGACTTTCCTCATCAGGACGTCACTCGCTTCATCATTTCCGCGGGTCACGCCCGCTTCACCCTCCTGCTTCGTGTGCCCTCGTGGTCCGTCAATCCTTCGGTCAAGGTGAATGGCAGGAAGATGAAGGTCAGCTGCAACAAGGCGGGTTACTTCTCGCTCGACCGCGACTGGAAGGAGGGAGATATCATCGAATACCACCTGCCCATGAAACTCCGCACCGAAGCAGTTGCCGACGATGCCCGGCGTCAGGCCGTGTTCTATGGGCCAGTGCTTCTGGCAGGACAGCTGGGTACCGAGGGAATGAACTGCTGGAGTGACCCTGCCAGGCACAACGACTACTACGGCTACGATTATGAGGTGCCCGAAGCCATCAGGGTTGTTCGGCTCGACCCAAGGAACATCAGGCGAACTGCCGAACTGGAATGGCAGACGTCCGACGGCATCTCCATCAGGCCGCTCTTCGATACACATCGGCAACGTTACGTCATCTATTGGAATGTTTCCATCAATTCCCGCTAATTCCCGCAATATCAAATGAAACGTCATCTGTTAATCATCCTTCTCCTCATTGCCACCATTCTTTCTGCGTCTGCCCAAGACCGGACCCGCATTGACCAGTACCTGGCGAAAGGCGAAACCTGGCTCTCCGACCGTCTGCAGATGCACTGGCAGACCCATGCCACCCAGCAGTATATGAAAGGTGAGTACTACAGCCATTGCGGTGGCGACAGCGCTGCCGTGCCTACCCTCCAGATCAACGGTGCCCGCAGCCACGCCACCTCCTACCGACGCCCCAGCCTCGACGAACTCCAGCCTCGCCAAGAGGATTCGCGCGGCATGTATCTGCAGAACAAGAGCCTCCCGGGCGAACCGTACGAATGGGCACCGCTGAGCAGAACGGGCAATATTGTCGCCAGCATCAATCGCGAAATCTGCTCCCTTGCCCTCGATGCTGCCCGCCTGTGGCAACAGACGGGTGACCTCCGCTATGCACGTGCCGCCTTCTCGGTGGTCGCCGCCTCCATGAAGGGTGTGCTCCACACCGAGATCCCCTTCGACCTCGAGCATGGGCATATCCAGACGCTCTTCGGTCTGCAGACTCACGAAGTCATCCACGAGGAGACGCTGCCTCCGCTCACCCAGACCTATGCCATCCTGCGCGACTCGCTCGCACATGGTTCCCATTTTGCCATCCCCGAAGCCAAGTGTGCCGACATCGAGGCCGCCTTCAAGCATTGGGCCGACATCATCGAGACCAATGGTGTACCCCACAACAACTGGGACCTCATGCAGGCACGTTTCATCTTCAATGTGGGTCAGATACTGCATCCCGATTCAGCCTACGCCGACGGCAAGGGCCAGGAGCACTACTTCACCATCGTCGAGACGGGGCGCAGCATCCGCCAGTGGAGCCTCAAGGCGCTCACCGACTATGGCTATGACCCCGAGAATGGCATCTGGTGCGAATGTCCCGGCTATAGTCAGGTCGTGCTGGGCGACTTGGCAGAGTTCGTGCGACTTTATCGCGAACAACTGGATCGCGACCTGCTCGTCCAGCTCCCCATCATCGGCCTGGCCGCGCGCAACAATGTGGAGTATCTTTACCCCGACTCGATGACCATCGGCTTCGGCGACACCCATCCCAGCCGACTCAATCCCGACATCTACAGGAAACTGGGCATCGACCTCTCGACACTCCATCCCAGCCGCACCTTTGCCGCCCCGCGCACGTCGTGGCTCATCCAGCGCAATGGCATGGACCGCCTCCGCAGTCTCGCTTTTGCCATCAACGGCAGCCAGGGCAACCACATGCATGCCAATGGCCCCAGCCTCGAGCTCTACGGCCGCGGGCTGCGTCTGGGTCCCGATGCAGGCATCGGCTACACCCTCTATGGCGGTGACGACTACAAGGAGTGGTACTCGCAGTTCCCCGCCCACAACACCGTCTGCGTCGATGGCATCTCCACCTATGCCGTCATGATGTCGAGCCACCCCATCCGCATCCTGCGCAACGACGAGCAGCCTGTCGCCCCCGGCGTGACAGCCCAGGTCTCCGAGGTCTATTTCTTCGAACCCGAATCGCGCAGCGACCAGCAGCGCCTCGTCCTCCTCGTCACCACCGGAGCCGAGACGGGTTATTTCGTCGATGTCTTCCGCAGTCGCCGCCAGGATGGACAGGACAAGATGCACGACTACTTCTACCACAACATGGGACAGATCATGCACACCTACGACGGTTCGACGGGCACACTCCTGCCTCTTTCTCCCACCCAGGAACTCGCCTTCGCCGGCGGACACCTCTACGCCTACAGCTATATGTACGACAAGATGAGCATCGACACCGACCATGACGTGCGCGTCACCTACACTGTGCATCCCGACGAGCAGTACATGACGCCCTTGGCCCGGCGGCTTTGGGCCGACGGCGACGTCACGATGACGCAGTGGACCAAAGGCGAACCCGACCGCACCATCTTCCAGTGCCTTGCCCCCACCACCGAAGGTCTCTCGCGCATCAAGGACATGCCCTACAACCTGCGCGAGCAACCCACACTCACCTTCGTGGCACGCCAGCAGGGCGAAGCCTGGACGCGCCCCTTCGTCTCGGTCTTCGAACCCTCCAGCCAGGCCAAGCCGGGCACCGTCAGCCGCGTCACCTTCCCCGAGGCCACCATTCTCGACCGTGCGACCACTAGCGTTTCGGCCATCCTCGTCGAGCACATCGACGGCTCCCGCCAGCTCATCGTCACCACCGACCATGCCGACAGCCGGGTGCGCGTCCTCGGCACGACCTATACAGGCAGTCTCAACATCGTTTCGCTCAACCGATAGCAACAATGAACAAGTCATTCAAAGCAATTCTTCTGTTTCTCGTCCTTGCGTGTCCGACAATCTCTGCCGAGGTGCTTCAGCAGTTCCAGCTCAAGTCCCCCGACCAGGCTTACACCTTTACCTTCACGCACGAGAAAGATGCCACCGATGCCCATCGGATGTACTACGAGGTGCAGTTCGATGGCCTGACCATCATCCGCAAGTCGAGTCTCGGCCTCCTGATCGAGAACGAATACTTCGAAAACGCCTTGGGCGTACCCAACGACAGCGTGGTCCTGTGGAGCGACAACCTCAGCTTCATCGGCCAGACCACCTCCACATGCGACACCACCTGGACTCCTCTCTACGGCGAGAACGCCTCCATCCGCGACCATTACAACGCCCTGACGCTGAAGTTCAGGAAAGGTGAAGGTTCGGGGCAGGGCGACCTCGGAGGTTACAACCGCGAGCGCACCTATTTCATGGACGTCGAGGTACGTGCCTACAACGAAGGCATCGCCTTCCGCTACCATTTCCCCCTGGCCACCAATGGCCTCTTCATCCACATCACAGGCGAACAGACGCAGTTCGCAATGCCCGAAGGCACCATGGCCTATTATGAGAAGTGGGCACAGGGTCCGATCGATCTCCTGCCCCTCACCGGCTGGAAGGGCGAGTGCGAACGGCCCCTCACCATGACGCTGCCCGAAGGCACCACCGTCTGCCTCGCCGAGGCAGGGGTGACCGACTTTGTGCGCACCAAGTTCGAGCTCGACTCCACTATGCCCAATACGCTTCGTGCGAGGATGTACGACTGCGCCGACATCATCACGCCCTACGACTGTCCCTGGCGCATCGTCATGGCAGCACGCCAACCCAAGGAACTGCTCTGCCGCGAGCAGCTGCTGCTCAACCTCAACCCGCCTTTCACCCTGCCCGACGTGTCCTACATCCGTCCCGGCAAGGCCATCCGCGCCTGTCAGCTCACGCAGTCGGCCGTGATCGAATACATCGACTTCGCAGCCCGCAAGGGTCTCCAGTATGTGCACCTCGACGCAGGGTGGTACGGGCCCGAGTGGGACAAGACCAGCGATGCCCTCACCGTCGGCGAAGGCCGCGACCTCGACATGCCTGCCATCTGCGAGTATGCCAGGAGCAAGGGCATCGGCATCTGGGTCTATGTCAACCAGCGCGCCCTCGAACGGCAGCTCGACGACGTGCTGCCCATCTACAGGCAATGGGGTATCGTGGGCATCAAGTTCGGCTTCGTGCAGGTCGGGAACCAGCGCTGGACCACCTGGCTGCACGAGGCTGTGGCCAAGTGCGCACGCGCCGGCATCATGGTCGATATCCACGACGAATATCGTCCCACGGGTGTGAGTCGCACCTATCCCAACCTGATGACGCAGGAAGGTGTGCGCGGTCAGGAATACAATGCCTGGGACACGAAGGGCGGCAATCCACCAGCACATACCGTGACCTTGCCCTTCACACGCTGCCTGGCAGGACCTACAGACTTCACACCAGCCATCTTCAACTTCTCGGAAGTCGTGAAAGGCACTCACCCCCACTCCACCCTTGCCAAGCAACTGGGCGAATTCGTGGTGATCTACAGCCCCTTGCAAATGGCAGCCGATGCCATCGAGAACTACGAGGGACAACCTGCACTGACGTTCATCGAGAGCTGTCCGACCACTTGGAGCAAGACCCTTGTGCCCCATGGAGAAATCGGCAAGTACGTGACCGTGGCACGCAAGGAGCGCGGTGGCGACAACTGGTGGGTGGGCAGCATCACCAACGAAGAGGCACGCACCCTGGACCTACAACTCGACTTCCTGGATGAGGGTGCCACCTACCGCGCCGTCATCTACGAGGATGGTCCCACAGCCGACTTCGAGCGCAATCCCTACGAGATGACCATCCGACAGCAGGAGGTAACCTGCCAATCGACGCTGACCCTAAGACTGGCACGCAGCGGGGGAGCTGGCATCAGAATCGAAAGAATCAAATAACATATAACCAACAATTAATATTGACTTAAAACCCAAAACAATGGAAAAAGCATTTGAGTATTCCCGTCGATTGGGAATGGGCGCAAGCCTCAGAATCGTCCTAATGCTGGCGATCGTGTTTTTTGCCTTGGATGTTTCGGCACAGACCACCATCAATGGCGTGGTTGTTGACGACACAGGCGAGACCATCATTGGCGCAAGTGTCCTGGTGAAAGGAACAACCAACGGAACAGTGACAGACTTCGACGGAAACTTCCAGTTGAAGTGCAACGAGGGCAGCACCCTTGTGATCAGCTACATCGGTTTCGACCCCCAGGAAGTTCCTGCCAAGGACGGTATGACCGTTACTTTGAGCGAAGACGTTGCCCAGCTGAACGAAGTGGTCGTAGTGGGCTACGGTTCGATGGCCAAGAAGGAGATCTCGAGCTCGGTGGTTCAGATCTCGAAGGAGAACTTCAACCAGGGTGCAGCCAGCGACCCGATGGCGCTGATTGCCGGCAAGGTGACAGGTCTTAACGTTGCAGCGACTGCCGAAGCCAATCCGAATGCCACCACTGAAATCCAGGTGCGTGGTGCAGGTTCGCTGACAGCCTCCAACGGCCCACTCATCGTGATTGACGGCATCGCAGGCGGTGACCTTCGCAACATCGCCACCCAGGACGTCGAGTCGATCACCGTACTGAAGGATGCCGGTTCGGCAGCCATCTACGGCACCCGTGGTGCCAACGGCGTCATCCTCGTAACGACCAAGAAGGGTTCGGGCACAGCAGGCGTCACCAACGTGACCTACGACAGCTATGTAGCCCTCAACATTGCCAAGCCGAAGCCGGGCATCCTCACTACCGAGGAGTTCCGTCGTTCTCGCCGTGGACAGGACTACGGTGGCGACACCGACTGGTGGGACGAGATCACGCGTGCAGCAAGCTACAACCTCAACCAGTATCTTTCGATTGACAGCTCGACCAAGAACGGCTTCTTCGGCGTTTCGCTCAACTACAAGCAGGGCAATGGTCTTGACATCGTCAGCGGACGCAAGGAATACGGTGCACGTTTCGTGGGTGAGCAGCGCGTGCTCAACAACCGCCTGCAGTTCAATGCATCCCTCTCGGGCCGCAGGGTACACGAGGATTGGGGCAACGACGGCCTGTTTGACACCGCCCTTACGATGAACCCCACCATTCCCGTCAAGAACCCCGACGGAACCTACTATCAGCCCAATTCGCCTACAGATATCCACAACCCGGTGAACGACCTTAGGGAGAACATCAACGAAGGCGACCGCGTTTACCTTTTGGGCAATACCGATGTGAAGCTCAACATTCTTCAGACCGAGCGTCACATGCTGAACACCTCGCTCAGCTATGCACTGCAATACAACGACCAGAAGAGCAACTTCTATACACCCTCCACTTCGAGCGAATCGTTCTGGAACGGCTATGACGGACGTGCCAGGGTCAACTACCAGAAGTGGTGGACCAACCGCCTGGAATGGCTTACCAACTACGCCCTGAACCTCGACGAGCACCAGATCAAGCTCGTGCTCGGCTATTCTTGGGAGCGCAGCAACTGGGAACAGAGCGGCAACGAGAACAAGGACTTCGTCTATGACTCGATGGGCTGGTACGGCATCGGCAACGGCACCGCACTGCAGGACGGCAAGGCAAGCCTTTGGGCAGGTGCCTCGGAATCGACCCTGATCGGCTTCTTCGGACGCCTGAACTACAACTACAACGACATGCTCTTCCTCTCGGCTTCGATGCGTCGTGAAGGCAGCACCAAGTTCGGTGCCAACACCAAGTGGGGTAACTTCCCATCGGCTTCGGTAGCCTGGGAAATCACCCGCACTCCATTTGCCAAGGGCGTGAGCAAGATCTTCCAGAGCCTCAAGCCCCGTATCTCCTACGGTGTGACGGGACGTTCGGACTTCGATGCCTACCGTTCGCTTGCCACCTATAGCAACTATGGTGCCTACTTTGTGGACGGAGAGTGGATCAACGGCTATGCTCCTTCGCTCAATGCCAACCCCGACCTGGCCTGGGAGAAATCGACTGCCTTCAACGTCGGTATCGACTTCGTGGCTCTCCATAGCCTTCTGCGTGGTAGCGTCGAGTGGTTCGACCGTCGTTCGCAGGACCTCCTCTACAGCTATACCGCACCACAGCCTCCATTCATCTACAGCAGCATCCTCGTGAACGTGGGCACCACCAAGAACACCGGTGTGGAGGTTTCGCTTGATTACGATGTGCTTTCGAAGACAGCCGTGAAGTGGACCACCGGCATCAACTGGAGCATGGGCGAAACGAAGCTCACCAAGCTTTCGAGCGACGTCTATCAGATGGCTTACCTCGACCTCTATCGCAAGCCAGGACCAGGTTCGAGCGAATACTTCTTCCGCGTGGAGGAAGGCGGCAAGATCGGCCAGTTCTATGGCTATGAGCACGCCGGCATCGACGAGAACGGCCTTCTCCTTGTCTTCGACAACGACGGCAACAAGGTTCCTGCCTCGCAGGCTGACCCCAGCTACAAGCGCCACATCGGCAATGGTGCACCCAAGCACTTCCTTTCGTGGAGCAACTCGTTCAAGTACAAGAACTGGGATCTGAGCATGCTGTTCCGCAGCACACTGGGCTACGACATCTTCAACATGCGCAAGTACGGCATGGGTCTGCAGGGTGCAGGCACCGACAACGTGCTCCGCACAGCCTACACCAAGTATGAGGATGTTCACTCGAGCGGCGGCATCATCTCGAGCTACTTCCTTGAGAACGGCAACTACTTCAAGTTCGACAACGTGACCATCGGCTACAACTATACCCCCAAGACGCGCGAAATCGTCGAGAGCCTTCGCGTCTATCTGACTGCCAAGAACCTGTTCACCCTCACCTCGTACGAGGTCAACG
>JAEEGJ010014785.1_pt1 | contig 18407 bp, 20 predicted proteins | sample 8958761 | NCBI WGS metagenome assembly JAEEGJ01 (sample SAMN16246546, study PRJNA631951) | gut metagenome | biome: gut microbiome; feature: rumen; material: RS-attached | host: Bos | place: Iran: Karaj | collected 2018-10
AAAGAAATTGGCACTATCTTTCCATTTATTTTAACATTTGTGCAACCCGGATTTCACGGCTACATACGGTTTTTGCTGTCCGTACCGGCGCACCGTTCCGGTCCGCCGCCTTGCCTTTCCGGTCCCTTGTATTATCTGTAATTATGGGACAACCGCTTGAAATACAAAAAAACCGCCGCTGTGCAAAGCGCCGGGAGATATATGATAGAGTTATTCCTGTGTCTGTGGAAGTGGTAGCGGGAGTGGGTCACGATCCCACGACCTCCGGATTATGAATCCGACGCTCTAACCAGCTGAGCTACCCCGCCATCAGGCCTAAAAGCTTTGTTGAGATGGAAGGATTCGAACCCTCACTGACAGAGCCAGAATCTGTAGTGCTACCATTACACCACATCTCAATATTTCAAGGTTCCCGCCGCCTCGCGGTTTTGGGACTGCAAATGTACAACACTTTTGGTAATTTGCAAAATTATTTTCGCGCTATCAGCACGATAGCCCAGACTTCGCATCCCTCGCCCCGTCCCACGAAGCCGAGACGCTCGGTCGTCGTGGCCTTGACGCTCACCCGCTCGGGAGCGATCCCCATCACGCAGGCGAGCGTGCGGCGCATCGATTCGATGTGCGGCGCGAGCTTGGGTGCCTGGAGGGCGATGGTGATGTCGGCATTCACGACTTCCCAGCCGGAGAAGGCGGGAAGCGCAAGCACCGCTGCGAGCAGCTCCTTGCTGTCCACTCCCTTCCAGCGCTCGTCCGTGTCCGGGAACAGATGGCCGATGTCGCCGAGGGCGAGCGCGCCGAGCAGCGCGTCGCATAGCGCGTGGATGGCGACATCGCCGTCCGAATGGGCCACGAAGCCCGTCTGCGACGGGATCTGAATGCCGCCCAGATGCATCGGGAGGCCCTCCGCGAGGGCGTGCACATCGTATCCTTGACCGATTCTGTACTCCATAACCCTGCAAATTTAGAGAAAAATGGTTACATTTGTGAGTTATGGGACTTTTTAATTTCTTCGGTGAGAACGAACACCGGGTTTTCAACTACAAGCCGATCTACTATGATCCGGAGGAAGAAGAGCGCAAGCGCCGCTTCGGCGCCGTGGACGGGACGATGGAGAAGGAGAAGAAGGAAGGCACCTACGTGCCCGGCTCCTACATCCGCGGATCCCTCCGGGATGGGTCGCGTACGCGCACCCCGATGAAGCGGGCCCAGACGATCATCGGCATCATTTCGCTGTTGCTGATCGTCGGGATGCTCCTGTACATCGCCAAGTTCTATTCGCTGCTGTAGCGGATGGGCAAGCTGAAAATCCTGCCGGCGCAGCTGGCCAACATGATCGCCGCGGGCGAGGTCGTCCAGCGGCCTGCGTCCGTGGTGAAGGAGTTGCTGGAGAACGCCGTGGATGCGGGCGCCAGCCAGATCACCGTGGTCGTGACCGACGCGGGGCGCACCCTCATCCAGGTCATCGACAACGGCTGCGGAATGAGCCCGGTGGACGCCGTGCTCTGCTTCGAGCGCCACGCCACCTCCAAGATCGCGACGGTCGAAGACCTGGAGCAGATCCTCACCTACGGTTTCCGCGGGGAGGCGCTCGCCAGCATCGCCGCCGTGTCGGAAGTCACGCTCCGCACGCGCCGGCCGCAGGACGAGACGGCGACGGAAGTGCGCACGAGCGCCATCGGCGAGACGAAGACCGCCACCGTGGCCGCCCCGACGGGATCCAATTTCGCGGTACGCAACCTCTTCTACAACACCCCCGCCCGGCGCAAGTTCCTCAAGAGCGACAACGTCGAGCTCAAACACATCATCGAGGAGTTCACCCGCGTGGCCATCACGCGGCCCGACATCGCCTTCACCTTATCCCACAACGGGCGCGACCTGTTCGTGCTCAAGAAGGCCAAGTCGCTGAAATTCCGCATTTTAGACCTGCTCGGAAACAATGTCGTGGGCGATATAGTTGATCTGCACGCCGACACTTCGGTCGTGCGCATCAGCGGCTTCGTCGGGCGTCCCGACACGGCCAAAAAGACCCTCGGCAACCAGTACTTCTTCGTCAACGGGCGCTATTTTCGCAGCCCCTATCTCCACAAGGCCGTGATGAAGGCCTACGAGGAGATGATTCCGGAAGGGGTCACGCCGGCGTACTTCATCTTCCTGGAGACGGATCCGCACGCCATCGACGTCAACATCCACCCCACCAAGACGGAGATCAAGTTCGAAGACGACACCGTCATCTTCCAGATCCTGTACGCCTGCGTCAAGGAGACGCTCGGGCGCAACAGCTTCGGCGCCAGCATCGACTTCAACACCGAGGGCGCCGTGCCGCTGCCCCAGCTCGGCAAGAGTTTCGAGCAATACAAGGGCGTGGCGATGCCCGTCATCGAGACGGACCCGGCTTACGATCCGTTCCGGGAAGTCCCGGGAAATGAGATTCCGGCGCAGGCCCGGGAAGACCATAACGGCTATAGCAGCCACGTGGACAGGCGCCAGGACTACGGCCGCCTCTTCGAGGAGAAGACGCTGCCGCTGGGGCGCGTCCTCATTCTCCAGGGGAAATACATCCTCACGCCGGTCGCCTCCGGCGTCATGATCGTCCACATCGCCCGCGCCCGCGAGCGCATCCTTTACGAACAGGCCCTGCGCGCCCTGGCGCAGCAGGCGCACGTGACGCAGACCGCCCTCTTCCCCGTGCAGGTGCAGGTGGGCGCTGCGCAGCGCCTCCTCTTCGAGGAGCACGCGGCGCTGCTGACGCGCCTGGGCTTCGACGTCGCCCCCTTCGGCACGGACACGGTGGTGGTGAACGGCGTCCCGGAAGGCTACAGTTGCGAGGCCGGCAAGGTCGAGCAGCTTGTCAGCGACCTCGTGTACATTTTGTCAGAGGACAAGGATGCCCTGTCGGAGCTGATGCAGCAGCGGATGGCGGAGAAATTCGCCGCCCTGGGGGCCTCCCACGCCGATTCCCTCACTTCCCCGCAGGAGGCGCAGCGCCTCATTGACACGCTTTTTGCAAGCGACAACGCCGAACTGACCCCCGGCGGGCGGCGCATCGTCAGCATCGTCTCCCTCCAGGACATAGAAAAGAGATTTTAGCATGTCATACTACTACTCCGGCGGCAACGGACGAAGCGGTGGCTTCCTCGCTTCGCTGCCCACCGTCACCAAGAACCTGATCATCATCAACGTGATCATCTTCATCGCGACCCTGATCAACCAGGAGTTCATGATCGGCACCTTCGCCCTGTTCTACCCCACGTCCCCGTTCTTCCACTGGTGGCAGGTGGTCACGCATATGTTCATGCACGGCGGTTTCTGGCACATCTTCTTCAATATGTACACGCTGCTGATCTTCGGCGGCGTGGTGGAGCGCATCATCGGGCCGAAGAAATTCCTGCTGTTCTACTTCGTCTGCGGTTTCGGCGCCGTGGCGCTGCACCTCGGAGTGGAGTACCTGCAGATGCAAGCCTATATGGACGGCGCGGCGCAGGGCAGCGCGACCGCGTTGCAGAACATCGAGACCATCAAGCTGACCCCGACCGTGGGCGCTTCCGGCGCCATCTACGGCGTGCTGATGGGCTACGCGATGCTGTTCCCGGAGTCCAAGATGACCCTGCTCTTCCCGCCCGTCACGCTCAGCGCGAAATGGATGGTCGTCGCCTTCGCAGCCATCGAGCTGCTCACCGGCGTGACCGGGATCGCCAGCGGCATCGCGCATTTCGCCCACCTGGGCGGTATGCTCATCGGCTGGCTGATGATCCTGTGGTGGCGCAAGCGCGGCGTATTGTTTGACCAAAACCAACTCTGACATTATGGACAGTGCACCCGTTATCCAGGAAGCCGTCAAGGTCCTTCGCGACGGCGGCGTGATCCTCTATCCCACCGACACCGTCTGGGGCATAGGCTGCGACGCCACCGACGAGAAGGCCGTCGCCCGCGTCTTCGAGATCAAGCGCCGCTCCGAGGCCAAGTCGCTCGTGCTGCTGGCCTGCGACCTGGATATGGTCGCGAAATACATCAAGCAGATCCCTTCCATCGCCATCGACCTCGTCGAGGTCAACGACGCCCCGATGACCATCATCTATCCCGGCGCCCAGTACCTCGCCCCCAACGCCGTGGCCGCCGACGGCTCCGTCGGCATCCGCATTCCGATCGATCCCGAAGACGGGAAAATGGCTGCCGGCGCCTTCTGCCGCGAACTGGTGCGGCGCCTGCGCCGCCCGCTCGTGAGCACCAGCGCCAACATCTCCGGCGAGCCCACGCCCGTCACCTTCGCCGAGATCCCCGAGGAGATCAAGGCGGCGGTGGACTACGTGGTGCCGAAGCCTTTCGGCTATGGCGCCACGGGACGTTCTTCGCAGATCATCAAGCTGGGTCTTGGCGGCGAGGTGGAAATCCTCAGGCCGTAAGCAAATAGACCGCCGTGGCGGCGACGACCGCCGCGGTCTCCGTCCGCAACCGGCTCTCACCGAGCGATACAGGGATCCACCCGGCTTCCCGCGCCAGCTGCGCTTCCTCCGGAGAAAAATCTCCCTCCGGTCCGATCAGAATCGCAATCGGACGCCCCGGCTGCACGATATGCTGGACGGGCGAACGTTCGACATCGTCGAAGCAATAGCAGATGAGTTTGAGGGCGTCGGCGGGGGCGGAGGCGATGAAATCGCGGACGGACTGCGGCTCGGCGATCTGCGGAATGGCGGCTTTGAGCGACTGCTTCGTGGCGGAGAGCGCGATGCGGCGCAGACGGTCCGTCTTGAGGACCTTGCGCTCGGAGCGCTCGCCGATCACCGGCGCGATCACGTCCACGCCGATCTCCGTCGCCTTCTCCACGAACCACTCGTAGCGGTCGATGTTCTTGGTCGGACAGACCGCCATCGTCAGGTGGTAGGGATGTGCGCCGTAGCCGGGCTCCGCCCGCATAATGCGCAGCTCCGCGCCACGGGCGTCGGCCAGCTCGAGCACGCAGTGGTAGAGCGTCCCGCGCCCGTCGATCACGGACACCTCGTCGCCCGCGCGGTGCCGCAGCACGCGGACGAGATGCGCGGACTCCTCGGGATCCAGCCGGATCCGAGCATCCTGGATATCGTCAGAGAAAAACAGCTCCATAGGCTATTTGAACAGGGCCTTCACCAGCGCCGGCACGTCGGCGACCTTCACGATGCGGATGCCCTCCGGCTTCATCTCCACCTTGGAGAAAGAAGAAATGAAAATGCGCTTGAAGCCCAGCCGGGCGGCCTCCTGCACGCGGCGCTCGACCTGCCCCACCGGGCGGATCTCGCCGCTCAGGCCCACCTCGCCGGCAAAGCACACATCGCCCGGAATGGCGAAATCGAAATTGGACGACAGCACGGCGCAGATGACCGCGAGGTCCACCGCCGGGTCGCTCACCTTCAGGCCGCCGGCCATATTCAGGAACACGTCCTTGGCGCTGAGGTGGAAGCCGGCGCGCTTCTCCAGCACGGCCAGCAGCATATTCAGACGGCGGGTGTCGAAGCCCGTGGCGCTGCGCTGCGCCGTGCCGTACACGGCCGAGCTCACCAGCGCCTGCACCTCGAAGAGCAGCGGGCGCGTACCGTCCAGCGTGGCGGCGATGGCCGTGCCGCTGAGCCCCTGCTCGTGCATCGGGATCAGCATCTCCGAAGGATTCGCCACCTCGCGCAGCCCCGTGCCCGTCATCTCGAAGACGGCCAGCTCGGAGGTCGAGCCGAAACGGTTCTTGATGCTGCGCAGAATGCGGTAGGAGCCTCTGTTCTCCCCCTCGAACTGCAGGACCACGTCCACGATGTGCTCGAGGATCTTCGGACCGGCGATGAAGCCGTCCTTGGTGATGTGGCCGATCAGGATCACGGGCACGCCGCTGTCCTTCGCGAAGCGGAGCAGCGCGGCGGCCACCTCCCGCACCTGGCTCACGGAGCCCGGGGCGGAATCCACCGATTCGGTGTACATCGTCTGCACGGAGTCCACGATCATCAGGTCCGGGCGCCGGGCATCCGCCTCGGCGATCACGGCGTCGATCAGGGTCTCGCAGAAAATGGAGCAGTTGGAGTCGTCGCCGCCCAGGCGCCGGGCACGCATCCCCACCTGGCGGGCGCTCTCCTCACCGGTCACGTACAGCGTACGCAAGTCCTTGCAGCACAACGGAATCTGCAGACTCAAGGTGGACTTGCCTATGCCCGGCTCGCCGCCGATCAGCACCAGCGACCCCGGCACCATACCGCCGCCGAGGATCCTGTCCACCTCGGCCATACCGAGGGAAATGCGGGCTTCCTGCGAATAATCGATCTCGCGCAGCGCCTGCGGACGGCGTTCGGAGCGCGCAGCCACGCTGCCGCGGCCGCCGCCTGCCGCCCCCTTCTTCGGCTCCGAGGGTGCCTCCACCAGGGTATTCCACTCCCCGCACGCGGGGCAGCGCCCCATCCACTTGGGGCTCTCGTTGCCGCACGAGGTGCAGTAGAAGACCGTTTTCGCTTTCGTCGCCATAACTTTACAAATATATAAAAAAAACCGCCGCGATGTATAGCGGCGGTTTGATATACCCATATAATGATGATTACAGGACTGTTTCCTTTTTGCGCAGGGACACGATGCCAAGCGCGACGGCGAGGAGCGCGATGCCGCCGAAGAGGAATTCCTGCTTGTCCTGGAGGGCTTCCAGAGCCTTGGCGAAGACGGAGCTGTCCGCCGCCGGGGCGGGCATGAACAGCACCAGCAGGGTGATCACGCAGCCAAGCACCAGGCCTGCAGCCAGTGCGACGATCAGCGCGATACGCCCGTTGCGGCGCTCGCCGTCCACCGTCTTCTTGATGCCTTCCACGGCGTTCAGCCGGGCATTCGTCTCAATCATGAACTGCCCTTCGGCCGGCATTTCCGGCGCGTTCTCGCGCAGATATTGTTCTATGTCTTTCATAAGCGGATGTGCTGTTTGAGGTGGTCCCGGCCCACCGAGAGATGATATTTGACGGTTCCGGCCGGAATCTGCATGATGGAGGCGATGTCCTTGACCGGAAGGTCTTCGAAATAATGCAGGACGATGGCGGTCCGTTCCTTTTCGGGAATCTTCGTCAGGGCCCGCCGCAGTTCTTCGTGCCGGAAGGAGGCGTCGGAAGCCGATCCGTCGGCCACGTGCAGGGCCTCCGGAGAATCCAGCGACGTCGCGGCCGCCGGCACCCGCCGCAGGTTGTCGATAAAGCAGTTGTACGCGATCCGGAAGACCCAGGCCTTGAAATTCCCGACGAAGCGGTCCGAGCTCACGTAGGCCCGCACCAGCGCCTCCTGCGCCAGGTCGTCGGCCAGGGCGGCGTCCCCGCACAGCGATGCCAGGAACCGCCGCAGCCGTCCCTGACACGCCCTCACTTCGGAAATGAACCGCTCCCGGGTCATACTTTACTGATTCTTCTCAAGCTCTTTTTCCTCGGCCTCGATCTCCTTGGCCATCATCTTCTTACCCGCAAAGTAGGAGATGAAGAGTCCGATGCCTACCGCCAGCATGGCGCCGGCTGCGTACGGAAGGAAGTCTTCGAATCCGAGAGTATTCACCTTGAACAGTAAGAGGAGCAGGAAGGCCAGACCCATCAGGGTGGTGATGCAGGCACCGTTGAGCTTGTCCAGGAGATCTTTCTTGACGGAAGTCGTCTGCTTCTTGCTCTTGAAGATCTCGGGATCGATGCTCTGGCCATTCTCAATGGCTTTCAGCATAATTTCCGCTTTGCGGTTGGTCTCATTCTGCCGCACGCGGCTGATGAGCCAGACAATCATCACGGGAAGGACGACGCAGATAGCGATCGGGACCAGAATGTTCATGAGATACATAATCGTTTATTGTTTAATTGTTCAACTTTTCTCCCTCTTTCCGGGGTGGTTTCATAGCTATAACGCAGAACTGGACCGAAAGGTTGGATAAAAATGAAAAAATTAAAGCCGCAATACGGCGCCGAGTTTCAACCAGAGACCGGGCTGGGGGATGTTTCCGTGATCGAAATAGCTGACGTTCAGCAGATTGTCCGCTTCCAACCAGACCGACCACCTGTCCTCGTCCCACGCTATCCGGCCGTCCACGAGGCTGTAAGGCTCATAGGGAACGACCTTGCCCGTCCCCTGCCCGTCCTGATACGGTTCGTAGCTACCCACGCGCTCGTGCCAGCGGTATGAGAGCTCGACGGAGAGCTTGTCCCAAAACTTCAGGTCGGCCTGGAGCACGACCTTGTTGCGCAGGTATTCCAGCGCGTAATAAGACTGGATACCCGGTTCGGCCTTCTTGTCCTGGGAGATATGGGCGTAGCTGGCCGAGAGGCTCCTGACGGGGAAACGCGCCCGGCCCAGCAGCACGGCCGGCTCGAGGCGTCCCGTGATCTCACCGCCCAGCGACTTGATCCGGGCGTGGTTGACCGACTGCCAGGGAGCGTCCGCGACCGAGAGGTCCCTGATCCAGTCGATGAGGTCGCGTCCGTCCAGACGGTACACGCTGCCCACGATCCGTACCCCCGGCGCGAGGTACTTGAACCCCGCCTCCACGGACTGCATCTTCTCGGCCCTGAGCCGGCTGTCCGCCTTGTATCCGCCCACCGAATAATAGAGTTCCGTGAACGAAGGCATACGCAGGGAACTGTTGTAGGAGGCGTACAGCTTCAGTTTCGGCGAGAGCCGGAAACTGACGTCCGCACCCGGATAGAGCCGGAATCCCTCGTCGTTCCCCGTGTTGCGGGACAGGCTGGCGCCACCGGAAAAGGAGAACCACGAGAGGGTGACGTTGTGCTCCAAGAAGAAGCTCACCTGCGTGCGGTTCAGGCCGCACTTGAAGGCGGCGTCGCGGCCCCGGACCGGGATCTCCCGCCCCAGCGGTTCCCCCAGGTTGGTGCTGACGATGCCTTCGTTCCGCACTTCGGCGCCGAAAGCCGTCCGCCCGAGGGCCGTCTCCATCCAGGCGTCCAGGTTCAGGCCGAGGACATCCGTCCTATGATAGTTGAAGGGATAGCGGTCCGGCATCCCCCGGAACAGCTCGAAGCGGTCCTCTCCGTGGTTCCAGTACAGTTTCGGGCGTATATGCAGGAAGCCCTGCGACTCCCCCTGGACGGCCAGGAAAGTCTTGACCGTATGCTCGAACTGGTCGTCGAACCTGGGAGAATAGAAGGTTCCCGAACCGAAGTCCTTGACCGAAGTCCCCGCGTGCCAGCTGAGCTGGAAGTCCCGCAGGTCCGCATCCCCCCGGTAGAAGGCCTTGAAAGACTTGAAGTCCATATTGAGGCCGCCTTCGCGGTTGCGCGTGTAGCCGTCGCTGCGGGCATAGCCCGCGGACAGGGCGTTCTGCACCCTCTTCCCGGCGCCCCGTACGCTGACCGAACCGGAGGCCAGGCCGTGCGATCCGCCCTCCAGGCGCAGTTCCACGCCGCTGCGGGCGGGTTTCCGGGTGACGATGTTGATGGCGCCCAGCAGGGAGGAGGTGCCGTAGGTCCGCGCCGCCGGTCCTTCGAGGATCTCGATGCGCTCGATCTCGGACACGGGCACGGGGAAATCCGCGGAATTGTGGCCCGTCTGCGGGTCAGAGATGCAGATCCCGTCCAACAGGACGGCGATCTGCTCACAGGTCCCGCCCCGCAGGCTGATGTCCGTCTGGACCCCTTCGGGTCCCCGTTGCCGGACATCCACGCCGACAGCGAACTTGAGGAGGTCGTTGATGTTGGAAGCCGGAATCGAAGAAATCGCGAGGCTGTCCAGCACGGTCACCATCCGCGCGCTCTGGCCGACGAAAGCCGGCAGCCGGCTGGCGGTGACGACGATACCCTCGAGCTGTTCAAGCGCAGAATCCGGCTCCTGGGCCCGGCTAATGCCCGGAATCGTCAGCAGTAAAAAGAAAAACAGAATCTTGAACCGCCCCATCATATATGTCCCTCACGCTTCAGCTCGAACACCTCCATATCCTTGACCTCGCCGGCCTCGATCCTGAAACGCAGGGCGGTGCGCACGACGTGCCAGCCCTGCAGGCCGGCGGCGCCGGGATTGACGTACAGCATATCGTGCTCGCGGTCCCGCATCACCTTCAGGATGTGGGAATGGCCGCAGATGAACACGTCCGGCTTGTAGCGGTCGATCAGCGCGGCGGCGCGCAGGTCATAATGCCCCGGCGAACCGCCGATGTGGGTCATCAGGACTTTGAGGCCCTGCACTTCCAGATATTGGTGCAGGGGGTATTCACGGCGGATGTCCTGTCCGTCGCAGTTGCCGGCCACGCCCACAAGCGGCTTGAACGCCGCGATGGAATCGGCGAAGGACAGGCTTCCGCCGAAGTCGCCGGCGTGCCAGATCACGTCCACCGGCTCCAGGAACTTCCGGAAGCCGTCGGAGAACACGCCGTGGGTGTCGCTGATCAGACCGATGTACATAATCTCTTCTCCCAGGCCCAGGCGGCGGCCAGGGTCTCTTCGATGCTGCGCTCCGCTTTCCAGCCGAGTTCCTTCTCGGCCAGGGCCGGATCCGCCCAGATGGCGACCACGTCGCCGGCGCGGCGCGGCGCAAATTTCCAGTTGAGCTTCACGCCGTTCACCCGTTCGAAGGCGGTGATCAGCTCCAGCACGGACAGCGGCCGGCCGGTGCCGACGTTGAACACCTCGTAGGGCTCCTTCATCCGCGCGTCGCACATCCGGCCGACGGCGCATACGTGCGCCTTCGCCAGGTCCACGATGTCGATGAAGTCGCGCAGGCAGGTCCCGTCCGGCGTGGGATAATCGTTGCCGAACACGGAGAGGCACTCGCGCTTGCCGGCGGCCGTCTGTGTGATGAAGGGCACGAGGTTGTTGGGCACGCCGCGCGGCAACTCTCCGATCAGCGCGGAAGGGTGCGCCCCGATGGGGTTGAAATAGCGCAGCGCGATGCCGCGCACGCCCGGATAGGCCTTCACGCTGTCGCGCAGGATGTCCTCGCACATCGTCTTCGTGTTGCCGTACGGCGATTCGGCCGGCTGGCGCGGACTGCGCTCCGTCACGGGCAGCTCCTCCGTCTGTCCATAGACCGTAGCCGACGAGGAGAAGAGAACGTTGCAGCCGCCCTTCGCCCGCGCGGCGTCCAGGATGTTGACGAACGACAGCAGGTTGTTGCGATAGTATTTCAACGGCTCCGAGACGGACTCGCCCACCGCCTTGAAGGCGGCGAAATGGATCACCGCGTCGATGGGGTACTTCGCGAAGAGCGCATCCACCGCGGCCTTGTCGCAGAAATCCATCCGGACCAGCGGCATCTCCCGGCCCAGGATGGCGCAGACGCCCTTGTAGTTGGTCTCGTCGCAGTTCGAGAAGTTGTCGGCGATCACGACCTCATAGCCCGCCTGGGCGAGCTCCACGGTCACGTGGCTGCCGATGAATCCGGCACCGCCGGACACGAGTACGGTCTTTTTCATTTTTCCCAATCTTTGTAAGGATACCTGGTCAGCGCCGAATTGCAGTAGCGGTGGTCGTCCGTGACCTCGGCGCCCAGCCAGGCGGGGCGCACGAAGGGCTCGTCCTCGGCGGCGAGCTCGATCTCCGCGACCAGCAGGCCTTCGTTGTCTCCGTGGAATTCGTCCACCTCCCAGACGTGGCCGTCCGCCGCCGGGACGAGGTGCCGCGTCTTGTCGATCACCCCCGGCTCGCAGAGCGCGAGCAGCTGCTCCGCCTCGTCCGCCGGAATCTCCTTCTCCCACTCGAAACGCGAGATCCCCTGCGCCGGTCCCTTCACCGTCAGGAAGCCCTTGTCGCCATAGATCCGCACGCGCACCGTGCGGCCCGGAGCCGTGTTCAGAAAGCCCTGTACAATGCGGCTGGCGCCGGAAACTTCCCCTCGGAAGTCACCGGCGACCAGAAACTTTCTTTCGATCTCCCGGAAGGCCATCTGCATTCGTTTTTGTCCTTCCGCAAAGATACACAAATAATCAGAACTGCAGGTCGCGCCCGCGGTAGAAATCCAGCAGCTTGGTCTGGTAGAGACACTGGAAGCGGGCCTGGATGTGCTCCGACTCCGCGCGCAGCCAGTTGTTGCGCGCGTCGTTGTAATCGGCCACGCCGGCCTTGCCCACCGTGTACTTCTCTTCGGTCAGCTGGTAGTGCTGCAGCGCGCTCGCCGCCGACTCCCGGCTGCCCTCATAGCGGGCCTGGGCCGTCAGGGCGTTGTAGTACGCCTGCTGGATCTCCTTGTAAAGCGATTTCTTGACGTTCTCGAGCTGGATCTGCTGGCCCTTGAAGTTGAGCTCCGCGTTGCGGACGTTGTTGCGCGTGTTGAAGCGGGTGAAGATGGGGATGCTCATCGACAGGCCGACGTACTGGCTGAAGTTGTTCTTGAGCTGCTTGGCGAAGCTGTCGGAATCGAACTTCGAGTTGGTGTAGTAGTTGGAGCCGAGGCCGCCGCTGAGCGAGATGGACGGCAGGTAGGCGCCCTTGGCGCGGGCGATGGCCAGCTCCGCGTAGTCCACGTTGAGCCTCGCCGCCTCCACGGACGGCTTCACCTCCACCGCTTCCTCGTAAATGGCTTCCGGCCGCATCAGCAGGGTCTGCGACGGGTCGCCGACCTCGGGCGTGACGATGGCGAATCCCTCCGGGGAAGGGAGTTCCAGCAGCTGGGTCAGCTCCAGCAGCGAGATACGCAGGTTGCCTTCGGCCTGGATCTCGCTCTGGCGGCTCTGCGCCAGGGTCGCCTGCTGCGCCGACACTTCCGCGGCGCTCACCTTGCCGGCGTTGAGCCGCTCCTTGATCTGCTCCAGCAGTTCCTCGTCGTGCGCCGCCTGCTCGCGGGCGACGCGCAGCAGCTCCTGGTTGTAGAGGATCTGCACGTACGCCTGGGCCACGGCCACGCGGATGTCGTCGCGGGCCTTCTCCAGGTCGGCCGTCGCAGCGGCCAGGTTCAGTTTGCCGAGCTTGATGCCGTTGGTGATGTCGAAACCCTGGAAGATGGGCACGTCGCCGCCGAGGCTGAAGGAGGTCGAGGTGGTGTTCGAATTGGAATAGGTGTTGTCCGCCGTGAGGCCGCGGCCGAACGAGAGGTTCTCCGAAGCGGAGGCGCTCACGGCCGGCAGGCGCCGGCTCTGCGCCGTGTTCAGCTCCACCTCCCGCTGCTCCACGGCGAGGGCGCTCTGCTGCACGCTCAAATTGTGCTCCAGCGCATAGCTGATGCAGTCCTGGAGGCTCCAGGGGCCCTGCTGCGCCCGGGCGGAGAGGCCGCCGAGGAGCACCGTGACGAGGATGATGATTCTCTTCATAGCCGTTATCTTTTATTCGACGATCTTCGGGCCGCGGACGATCTCGCCCTGCTTCAGACCTTCGGTGATTTCAATGTTGACGCCGTCGCTCAGGCCGGTCTTGACGGCGATGCGCTCGTAGGAGGAGCCGTTCTTGCGGTACACATAGGTGTCGTCGCCGTCGAATTCCAGCGCGCTCTCCGGCACGGACAGCACCTGATCCACCTTCTCCAGGACGATCTCCGCGTTGGCGCTGTAGCCGGAGCGGATCTTGTGGCCCTCCGTCACCTTCACGGCCGCCTTGATCTCGAACTGGTTGGCGCCGTTGCTCTCGATCGCCTTCGGCGAAATGTACTCCAGGGAGGCCTCGGTCTCGAAATCCTGCATGGCGCCGATGCGGATGTGCATCGGCGTGCCCTCGAAGAGGGATCCCACCTCCGTCTCGTCGATGTTGCCGTCGAAGATGAGGTCGGACATATTGGCGACCGTCGCCACCGTGGTGCCGTCGTTCATCGTGTTCGCCTGGATCACGGAGTTGCCCACCTTGACCGGGATGTCGAGGATGAGACCCGTGATCGTGGAGCGGATCAGCGTGGAGCTGCCCGTCTTGTTGGAGGAGGACACGCCGTCGCGGATGACCTCCAGGGACTCCTGGGCGGCCGCCTTCTCCTCCTTGGCCTGGTTGTAGGCCTGGAGGACCTGGTCATATTCCTCGTCGCTGACGAGCTTCTTGTCGTAGAGGGCCTTCTCGCGCTCGTAGTTGGTCGTCGCCTGCTTGAGGTTGATCTCGGCGAGGCGCACGCGGCTCTGCGCGGAGCTCAGGGAGTTCATATCCGGGATGACGCGGAGCTTGGCGATGATCTCGCCCTCCTTGACCTGCTGGCCGGCCTCCTTGTAGAGCTCGGCGATGATGCCGTTGATCTGCGGCTTGACGTTGACTTCGTTGCGCGGGACGATCTTGCCCGTGACCACGGTCGTGCGCTCGATGTCCTGCACGGCCACTTCGATCTCCTGGTAGCGGACCTCGGCCGGCCGGGATTTCTTGAAAAGGAACACGAACGTTCCGATGAAAAGGATCGCGAGAACCGCGGTCAGAATGTACTTGGAATACTTTTTCATATATCTTTTGTCTTTATTTTATTCATCTCTCATTGCGTCCACGGGCTTGATGTTCATCGCGCGGAGGGCGGGCGCCAGGCCGGCCGCGACGCCCAGCAGGGCGAGCAGCGCGGCCGCCGCCACCGCCAGCCAGAATCCGATCTGGAAGTCGGGATGGAGGTCGGTCACGCTCCTGATGATCATCTCGGCCACGCTCAGCGACATCACCGAGAACACGATGCCGAACATACCGGCCACCAGGGTCAGGCTCACGCTCTCCAGCATAATTTGGGAAAGGATGTCGGTCGGCGTGGCGCCGATGGCGCGGCGGATGCCGATCTCGACCGTGCGCTCCCTGACCGTGACCATCATAATGTTGCTCACGCCGATGGCGCCGGCCAGCAGCGTGCCCAGGCCGATCAGCAGGATCAGGAAGTCCACGCCCCGGAACAGGGTGTCGATCAGGGTGAAGATCTGTTCGGTGTCGAGGAACATCATCGCCGGTTCGTCTTCCGGGTCGAAATAGTGCTCACGGCCCAGTACCTGCCGGATCCGCTTCTCCAGGTCGGAGATGTGGATACCGGGCCTGGCCGTCGCGCAGATGATGTCCACGGTCTCTCCCCGGTTGTACAGTTGCTGGGCGATGGTCGCCGGGATGATTACCTTCTGGGCCGCGTTGCCGTTGATGTTCATCATTCCGGAAGCGAAATTCACGCCGACGATCTGGAAGAACACGGAGCCGACCTGGATGAAGGTCCCGCAGGGGTCTCCCCCGTCGGGGAAAAGGTCCTGGTAGATGCGCCGGCCGATCACGCAGACCTTGCGCCCGCGCTCCACGTCGACTTCGTTCAGGAAGCGGCCGTATTTCATCACGGGGGCTTCAATGGCGACATAGTCCGCATTCACGCCGGTCACGTTTGCGCTGGTGGACAGCGAATTGTACACCGCATTCTGGCCCCACTGGCTGATCATCGGGGTCACGACGTCCAGTTCCGGGACGAGGATCTTCAGGCGCTCCATGTCACGGTACTCCAGCGACCAGTAACGGCCTTCCTGGAAGCCCTTGTACGGCACGGAAGTGTTGGAGGACACGAGGATGGCGGCGTTGGAGGCGAAGCCTTCGAAATTCTCCTGCAGCAGACCCTTGATGCCGTCTCCGGAGCCCAGCATCACCAGCAGCATGAACAGGCCCCAGAAGATGCCGAATCCGGTCAGCAGGCTCCGGCTCTTGTTGCGAAGCAGGGAGTCCGCGATCTCTTGGTAGGTGTTTACATCCAGTCTCATTCGGCTCTCAGGGCTTCGATGGGTTTGACTCTGGCGGCTTTGCGCGCCGGGATAAGACCGGCGAGCGTGCCGGCGACGATCAGCAGCAGGGTGGCCTCGAGGGCGACGTCCAGGCCGACGGAAGGATTCTGCATCACCTTGATGCTCTCCCCGAAGAGTTCGACGGGGTTGGAGCCCACGGAGGTGTTCAGCACTTCGCAGCCTATCATACCCAGGACCATTCCGATGTAGCCGAAGAAAGCGGTGATGCTCACGCTCTCGGCGATGATCAGCTTCATAATGGACCAGGGACCGGCACCGATGGCTTTGCGGATGCCGAACTCGTGCGTGCGCTCCTTGACCGTGATCAGCATGATGTTGCTCACGCCCACGATGCCGCTCAGCAGCGTGAACAGGCCCACGACCCAGAGGAAGACCTCCAGGATATGGCTTCCCTTGTTCATCTGCATGTTCATCCGGAAGGAATTGTCAATCCAGATGGCACGGTCGTCGTCGGGCGCCGCTCCGTGGAGCGTGTTCAACGCACGCTTGTATTCTTTCTCGAACGCCTCGTTCTCCTCTTCGGTGTCCAGGCCGTGGAAGGTGAAGGAGAGCATATCGATCTTGTTGCTCTTGCTGAAGATGCTCCGGAGCGTCGTGTAGGGGGTGTAGATCCGCGTGTCGTTCTCGTTTTCCGCCGACTGGCGGACCCCCGCGATCTGGAAGGAAAGGTTGCCGATCTTGACGCGCTGGCCGATCAGCGACTCATAGTTCTCCTTGCCGCCCAGGAAGTTGCGCGCATGCAGGTGGGTGATGACGATCACCTTGCGCCGGGCTTCGAGGTCGTTCTTGTTGATGAAGCGGCCGGCCAGGATCTCGATCCTGTTCATCTGGGCGTAGTCCGGATAGACGCCCCTCAGGGTGACGTCGAAATAGCGCTTGCCGTAGGTCATCTTGAAGCCGCTCTGGGTAAGGGTGGCGGACACGTCGTCCACGTGGTCGGCAAACGCCGGGCCGGCCGTCAGCGCCATGTCGCGTTCGTCCAGCTCGATGTCCCGGCCCTGCTTGAAACCTCCGTAGGGCTTGGAGGTCGTGTTGCCATATACCTCCATCGTGCTGGCGTTGATGCCCGACATATTCTCCTTCGTCATATTCATGATGCCGTTGCCGGCGCCCAGCAGGACGATGAGCATGAAGATGCCCCAGGCCACCGCGAAGCCCGTGAGGCAGGTGCGGAGCTTGTTGCGCCGGATGCTCTCCCATATTTCGGTGAAGACGTCTCTCATTTCATGATGGTGCTGGTACCGAACACGGAAGCCTGGTGTTCGAGGTTCTCCTCGATCTGCCCGATGATGCCGTCCTTGATATGGATGATCTTGTTGGTGGCGTTGGCGACGCCGCTCTCGTGGGTCACGACGATGATGGTCATCTTGTCCTCGCGGTTGAGCTGCTGGAGCAGCTCCATGATCTCGACCGAGGTCTTCGAGTCCAGGGCGCCCGTCGGCTCGTCCGCCAGGACGATCTGGGGGCGCGTGATCAGCGCCCGGGCGATGGCCACGCGCTGCTTCTGGCCGCCGGACATCTCGTTCGGGTAGTGCTTCGCCCAGTCGGCGAGGCCGAGGCGGTCGAGGTATTCCATCGCCAGCTGGTGGCGCTTCTTGCGCGCGACTCCTTGATAAAAGAGCGGCAGCTCCACGTTCTCGACGGCGGTCTTGAAGCCGATGAGGTTGTAGGACTGGAAGATGAAACCGATCATCCGGTTGCGGTAGTCCGCAGCCTGCTTCTCCGTGAGATCCTTGATCAGGCGGCCGTTGAGGTAGTATTCGCCGGTGTCGTAGTTGTCCAGGATGCCCAGGATGTTGAGCAGGGTGGATTTGCCGGAGCCGGACGCGCCCATGATGGACACGAATTCGCCGCGCTCGATATCGAGGTTGATGCCTTTCAGCACGTGCAGGGGCTGCCCGTTATTGTATGTCTTGTTGACGTCTCTGAGTTCGATGAGCATAGTGTATTAATGAACTATTACACTGCAAAGGTACATATCTTTTTTATATCTGCAAGTTTTTTTGCAAAAAAAAATTTTCCTAACCGTCATCCGCCGACGCGATTGGCGGATCTTCAAGGACAAAGGTAATACAAATTTATTGTTTTGCAATAATAATATTCTGATTTTTGAATATTATTTATTCTTTTTCCTTTAGGCCACGGATCTATTTCTTCTAACCTGGGCTCTTTCGGGCCTCCCTTTCAATACAAAAACCAATCCATAGACGTCCCGCCGGACGATTTGTTAAGGCTTTTCAAGGCTATAACGCAAATGTCGCCCGGAAGGTTGGAAAAAAATGCTCCTTGCGTCCCAAAAACCGGGACGCAAGGAGCAAAAACGGGGGCAAAGTGCTTCTTCCGTCCCAATCATTGGGACGCAAGGAGCAGTGCCTTGCTAGATCTTATTGCGAATCAGGAAGTAGTACACCAGGAAGCCGACCCAGCTGAAAGCCACGACGGCGATCGAGAGGAGGACCTTGTAAAGGGGCTCAAGCTTGTTGTGCTTGAAGATGTCGAGCACGCACCATACGGCGGCGACGATGCCCAGGATGTAGATAATGGTTCCGATCATAATAGTATTTTTTTAAGGGTTGACATTTCTGGAAAACTCACATCCGCACCAGGTCTGGTTGTAGAAGCCCTGCTCCCGTATCACCTCGTTCCTCCGCTCCTGTAGTCCCCCTTTCCGCCAGTTCTGCGGCCAGAACACCACCGCTTGCTTGGCGGGAGCAGCAACTGCCTCCGGAAACCGTGCCACCCTCGGCATCGTAAGAGGGAGGGGCCCATCGCCAGATGGGAGGGGTCCGGCGCAGCC
>JAEEGJ010014787.1_pt1 | contig 18407 bp, 16 predicted proteins | sample 8958761 | NCBI WGS metagenome assembly JAEEGJ01 (sample SAMN16246546, study PRJNA631951) | gut metagenome | biome: gut microbiome; feature: rumen; material: RS-attached | host: Bos | place: Iran: Karaj | collected 2018-10
GATTCCTCTCTTAAAGATAGATGTGACATCTAAATGAGCGGATCTATTTTAGATCCAAGAGGAATGCTAGTGTCAGCATGACTGGGGTATTGCCGTCTCAGTCGCCGTTCAACCGCACAGGTTGAAATCTTTTGAAGAATCAGGAGGAGAGCAATGAGTAATACCAATAAAGATATCCTGGATATGCTTGATGTGCTGAATCTTCCGGAGTGTTCGAAGAAGTTTGACCAAATGCTCGGTGATCCAGCTCTTGGCTCTTACTCTCCTATCCAGTTCCTCAGGGAAGTCCTGCAGCCTCAGTGCGACGTGGTTCTCAACAAGCGCTTCGATGACAATCTCAGGAAGAGCGGTCTTATCGAGACTGATGCGAAGGTGGAAAACCTTCGTACCGGCAATGGCCGTGTCTACAATGACACAACTGTCCAGCAGATCCTGTCATTCCGCTTCGCAGAAGACCGGAAGAACGTTGGTGTCTTTGGCAAGTCCGGAGTCGGGAAGTCGTATTTCCTTGCGGCTGTCTGTGTTGAAGCATGCCGGCTGAACTACAGCTGCAGGTTTGTCGATTATTGCGAACTTCTTGAGGAGCTCATCACTTTGGATCAGTCCAATGACAAAAGCAAGTACAGTAGGAGACTTCGCCATTACGCGAAGTATCAGCTGCTGTTCATTGATGACTTTGGCATTAGTCGCTTTGGAGAAGATGGGATGAAGATCCTCTACCATCTGATCAAGATGCGAACGGAGCAGCAGCGATCAACTCTGTTCAGCAGTCAGTACCATCCTGAAGAATGGGGGAGCTGTCTTGGATTTGAGCAGTCAGGCTATGGGAAAGTAGATGGTATCCGCAGAAGATTAACGTCTGGCTATACCGTAGTGATCGATAGAGCTAACTGATAGGCCTTTGGCCGTAAAACCTGGCCCTACGTGGCCAGGAAATGCGACCCAGACGGCCGGGAAACCCGGCCGTCTGCAGGCAGCGCAGGCAAGAGCCGCGGTGAGCCTCAGGAAACCATTGAACATATTATTCTGCCTCATTTGTTTGTCCCGGAAGGGACTCAGGACACTTATTCAGTTTGGGGCATTCTAGCATATAAGGAAAATGCCATTCTGTGCGCTCTGCATAAAAGGCTGAAAATATTTCAACCAGCATTTCTCACGCTGAGACCAGAACGTAAAATTGCAGTGAAGTGTTCAGCCACCTTTTACATCGCGGTTGGAATTGAGATTCTGCATTTTGCTTACTTCTTTAACTGGATCCCGTAGTAATGCTCTATAACGTGCGGCTGGAGATACAGGTACTCCTCTCTGGTATTAAGCACTCTGTTGTCTTTGTAATTGTAAATAGGCCACTTTGGGTTTAATCCGCTTTTGTATGCCTCTTCCATCAGTGAGTTCCTGTTCTCAGTAAACTGATGATATTCATAATAGGCATTATAGATTGTTTTACACTCGTGACAGAAGCCAATGAATACAGTTGCAGAAATTGTCATGAATGTCAATTCTGCAAGCCGTTTCCTCAGCTGATTTTTATCCGTTTTTATATTTCTGATGATTAGACCAAGGTAGAAGCAAATGCAGATTATTGAAAATATGTTGCACAGCAGGTAAGCGCGCTGCTCAATGTATGGGCTGCCAATCAATGCGGCTGCTGCGATCAGAGAAACAAAATAAAGACCAAGTGCATCAGATGACTTATACAATTCCTTTATGAATTTCAGAGTCTTTTCATTTTTAAACCTGATTGCAACTGTGCAGACAAAGATAATGACAGTTAGCAACTGTATGAATAAAATTATATAGTTAGTCGAGAAATATGTCCCTATGGCATTTGGAATTCTTTCAATTGCGTTTTCCAAAAATGTTCCTTGGATATGCATTGTTGAGTTGTAATACGCAATCCTATTTTTTGTTGACTGGCAGGTCAGCAGTATGTAGTATCCAGAGCTCATGCATATGAAATTTATGATTACCCACGCATGTTCTCTCTGATACTTTATAAAGTCATATGCAATAGTGCAGAAATACAGGAAAATGAAAACGCTGACATTGTTTTCATTGGTAAATCCGGCAGCAAAGCTTAATGCCGCGAACAGGATGATTTTCCACGCTGAGTTTTCGACAGTATTGAGCCTTTCTCTCCCGATGTAATACCTTAAAGGCAATCCGGCAAGAAGAAGCAGTCCTGCTGACCACCAGTAGTTTGTGCTTCCGGTTCTCCAGAATAATATCTCTCCAACTTTTGGCAGGGCAATAATAATTATGACTAATGACAGTATCTGAAAACTTAATAAACTGATATAATTACTGGATTGACCCCCCCCTATTTTTATATGCATACCTGTACATAATATGCAAAATTCCCAAAGTAATAATTGTATTAAATATATCAAATACAACTTTTGGGAAACAACTGAACACGATAGAGGTCAACTCGCCGATGCGTGCGTTCCAGCTTGTTGCCTGCAGCTTAACTTGGGCAAACATTTTGCCGAAAAACTCGTGAAGTGAAGCAGTATCATCATGAGGGCGAATTGCTGTCAAAGCCACGTCTTCGCCCATAATAGGGCAAAGAAGATTGATAACGAACAAGTATACTGCCATCAGGCAGAACAGACTGAAAAGCAAACCGATAATCTTGTCTGGATATAGCATATTCACATACCTGTGGGCAATCTTTAGATTTTGAGTTAATAAAAATACGTTCAAAATTTATCGATTGACCACAACTTTACTATATTACTGAAAAGCCTGATTTGAAATTTATTTCACCAGCTTTTTCCACCACTCGTGATGCTTCAGGTACCACCCGATGGTCATCCTAATCCCGTCCTCAAACTTTGTAGCAGGGCGGTAGCCGAGTTCGGTGTCCATCTTGGTCGGATCAATCGCGTACCTGCGGTCATGCCCCAGGCGGTCAGTTACATGCTTGATGAGGTCCTCGGCCTTTCCGCCCTTCGCGAACACCGACTCGGGATACTCTTCCTTATACTGCGGCTCCTTCTCAAAAATTTCATCGAGCGTTCTGCATATAAGGTTCACGATGTCGATGTTCTTCCACTCGTTGATGCCGCCGATGTTGTATGACTCACCGACCTTCCCTTTCTTGAGGATGAGATCAATGCCCCTGCAGTGGTCCATCACAAAGAGCCAGTCGCGGATCTGCGCACCGTCGCCGTAAACGGGGATGGTCCTGCCGCGGAGTATATTGGTGAGTGTCAGGGGAATGAGCTTTTCCGGGTTGTGGAAGTAGCCGTAGTTGTTCGAGCAGTTGCTTATGGTTACATCGAGCCCGTAGGTGCGGTGGAACGCTCTGACCAGGTGGTCGGACGAGGCCTTTGACGCTGAGTACGGTGAGTTAGGGAGGTACTTGTTGGTCTCGGCGAACGGCTTGTCGCCCGGGGCGAGTGTGCCGTAGACCTCATCGGTCGAGACGTGGTGGAAGCGGTGCGGACCGGTGTCCATGCCGTCCAGCCAGACATGCTTCGCTGCCTTAAGGAGGTTGTAGGTCCCGACGATGTTGGTCTCGATGAAGATGTCAGGATCGCTAATCGAGCGGTCAACGTGCGACTCCGCAGCGAAGTTGACGATGGTCCTGATGCCGTGGGTCTTCAGGAGGTACTCGACAAGGCTGGTGTCAGCGATGTTGCCGTGCACGAACTCGCATCTTGCGGGATCGAGGTCCGCGAGGTTGTCGAGGTTACCAGCGTAGGTCAGGGCATCAAGGACAACGACCTTGTCCTCAGGATATTTCTCAAGCCAATAGTGGGCGAAGTTGGAGCCGATAAAGCCTGCTCCTCCCGTGATCATTATGGAAGCCATCATCACTCCTTAATCGAAATACACAGCGTCTTTGAACGGCACGCCGGCGAGATCCTTCTTCGAAAGGAGCGGCTCGACGCCATCAGGAATCGGCCACTTGATGCCGATCTCAGGATCGTTCCACTTAATGGAGTGCTCGGATGACGGATCATAGTAGTTGGTGCACTTGTAGACGAACTCCGCGGTATCGCTGATGACACAGAAGCCGTGGGCAAACCCTTCCGGGATCCAGAACTGCAGCTTGTTCTCCGAGGAGAGCCTTACGCCTACATATTTGCCGAAGGTCGGGGAGCTCTTCCTGATGTCGACTGCCACATCAAATACCTCGCCCTGTACGACGCGCACCAGCTTCCCCTGCGGATGATTGAGCTGATAGTGGAGGCCCCTCAGCACATGCGCGGTGGACTTCGAGTGGTTGTCCTGCACGAAAGATTTGTCCGCAACATTCTCCCTGAAGAAGGAGTCGCGCCAGGTCTCCATGAAGAAGCCGCGCTCGTCCCCGAACACCTGGGGCTTCAGGATCTTGACGTCCTTAATTTCGGTATCGATGATTTCCATAACGTCTCTTGCCATTCACTCAAACAAAAAAATCAGCCGGCGCGCTGGAATTTTGGGTGCCGGCTCCTTCTGAACTCTTTTCGCTGCCAGGCTTTTTCTGCCCTCTGCAGCTTTCAGCGGCCTTCCTTAACGGAGCAGCAATCCCTTCAGGTACTTCCCGTAGCCGCTCTTCTCGAGGGGCTCAGCAAGCGCCTCAAGCTCCTCAGCGTTGATCCAGCCATTGTCCCAGGCAGCCTCCTCAGGGCAGCCGACCTTGATGCCCTGCCTGGTGTCCAGGATCCTGATGAACATCGAGGCGTCAAGGAGCGACTCATGGGTGCCGGTGTCGAGCCAGGCGTAGCCGCGGCTCAGCTTCTTGACTCTTAGCTGCTTCCTCTCGAGGTAGACATTGTTGCAGTCGGTGATCTCGAGCTCGCCCCTCGCGGAGGGCTTTATTGACTTCGCGATGTCGACAATCTGGTTGTCGTAGAAATAGAGCCCGGTTACCGCGTACTTGGATTTGGGATTTTTAGGCTTCTCCTCGATGGAGATGGCGTTCAGGTTCCTGTCGAACTCAACGACGCCGTAGCGCTCCGGATCCTTCACCGCGTAGCCAAAGAGCGTCGCACCCTCCTTAAACTTCGCGGAGTCCTGCATGAGGCGGGAGAGGCCGTTCCCGTAGAAGATGTTGTCCCCAAGAATAAGGGATACGGTATCGTTCCCGATGAACTTCTCTCCTAAAATAAAGGCGTAGGCAATGCCGTTGGGGCTCTCCTGCACGACATAGGAGAGGCTGATTCCCCAGCGGTGCCCGTCACCAAGGAGCCTCACGTAGTCATCGTGATCGTGGGGAGTCGTGATAATCAGGATATCCCTGATCCCGGCGAGCATCAATGTTGAGAGAGGGTAATAGACCATCGGCTTGTCATAAACCGGCATAAGCTGCTTGTTCACAGCGAGTGTCGCAGGGTAGAGCCTGCTGCCGGTGCCGCCGGCTAGAATGATTCCTTTCATGTCAGTACTCTCGCGTTTTGATTATAGGAGACTTTGCCCGGATCCTGGGCTTTTAATGCTCAATTATAATCTAATCTGTCATGTTGCGTGGGCAGATGGTTTATTTTTTTTTTTTACTTTAATAAGACATAAAAAGTCTTTTATTAAAACCTATCCAGCTAGATTGCCTGGATAGGGTGCTGTTCCAGCATATAGGCTGTATACCATCCATCAAGCAAAAAACTGCAGAGATGCTGTAAAATGACAAGGGGCAGGCAGCTCAACTTAAGTCAAATAGCTTTTACGTATTGCTGTTTTAGTGTATCTGTCCCATTTTGTAATGGATTAAACTACTATAAATCAAATGTTTAGACGTTTACCCCCCCCCAGACAAGACACAATAATTCATCTTTAAGCTCCAGCTCTCAGCGGAGCCTCAAGTACCGTCCGGACATCGACGGGCTCCGCGCCATAGCGGTCATCTCGGTTGTACTTTTCCATGCCTTTCCTGACAGCATATTCAAGTCTGGCTTTGTAGGGGTTGACGTGTTCTTCGTCATCTCGGGGTTCCTCATATCGACCATCATCTTCAGGGGGATGAGCGAGAGGATGGGAGGGACTGGCTCGGGAAAGCCGTTCTCGTTCATTGATTTCTACTCAAGGCGTGTGAGGAGAATATTTCCGTCGCTGATATTCTGCCTCCTTACCTTCCTGGTGCTCGGGTGGTTTGTGCTCCTGCCTGATGAGTACAGCCTCTTCGGGAAGCATACCCTGGGAGCGTCTGCCTATGTCTCGAACCTCCTTCTCTGGTCAGAGGCGGGGGACTACTTCCAGACAGCGTCCCAGACGAAGCCTCTCCTTCATCTCTGGTCCCTAGGCATTGAGGAGCAGTTCTACCTCATCTGGCCTCTTGTGCTCTTCATGGCGTACAAGCTGAACTTCAACATCTTCACGCTCGCTCTTGTGGGAGCGCTTGCCTCATTCGGCTTTGAGCTGCACTCTGTGAAAGGGAATCCCACCGCGGCTTTCTACTCACCGTTTTTGAGGTTCTGGGAGCTGATGGCGGGGAGCATACTTGCCTGGCTGAAGCTTTACAAGGGAGATATGTTCAGGGGAATCGCGGAGAGAACCGGGCCGTATCTCTCGGCAGTGTTGCTGAGGAATCCGGCAAGGGCTAATTACGGGAGGCTCTGCGGGAACATTCTCTCGGCCATCGGGTTTGCGCTGATACTCACTGCGGTATTCGCGCTCGAGAGCAAAGACTTCCCGGGATACAAGGCGCTGCTTCCTGTAATGGGAGCTGTCCTGATGATAGGGGCAGGGAAAGATGCTGTTCTCAACCGATACCTTCTCTCGAACAGGGTAATGGTCTGGTTCGGGCTCATCAGCTATCCGCTCTACATCTGGCACTGGCCATTCCTCTCCTTTGCATGGATTGTGGGAGGGGAGATGCCGGAGCTCAAGGTGAGGGTTGGATGCGTTGTGCTTGCGGTCGTCATGTCCGCTGTTACCTACTATTTTGTGGAGCCCAGGCTAAGGTGGGGAAGGTTCGGCGGATTCAAGGCTGCAGGGCTTATAAGTGTCATGGTGATTATCGGCATAACAGGCTATTCAGTATCGAGGCATGAAGGGTACACTGCCAGGATGAACGATCCAGATCGGCCGATGATCGATGAAGTGAACAAAAGACTGAAAGAAGACAAGCAGAGATGTCTGAGTGTTTTTCCTGACTGGCATTCAGATGAAAATGACTGCATGATGCAGAGAAATCCTGGAGAAAATACAGTCGCACTTATAGGCGATTCCCATTCACGCCAGCTTTATCCGGGTTTGACAGCAAACATAACAGATAACGAAGGTGTCGCAGTATTTCCTGCATCATGCGCTGTTCCCCTGATTGGGCTTCATTCTGGAGCTGATCCGACTGCTTTAGCCATATTTCCAGAGAGAGCTTATACAGAACATCTGCTTTCAGAGGCGTTCCGCTATATATTGAGCCATAAGAATATTAATTCCGTAATGTTAGCTCACAATCCCGGATGTTCCTGGCACAATGTGATTGATACTCGTGATCCAGACAATCAGAATTTTGACTCAATACTGCGTGAGGGTTTTGCCAGAACATATGATGCCCTGACGAAAGCCGGCAAGGAGATTTTTGTTATCCTGGATAATCCAAACTATACCAGCGAAAAGTGGTCAAAGTGCAAAGCTTCTGCAGTACGCCGTCCCATAGGCATTCCTGGTTTCCTGAATTCTAGAAATATTCATATCTGCTCGTTAAGCCAGTCCGAACGTGAGGACCGTGAAAAGATTGACAACTGGAAAAAAGTTGCTCATGAAACAGCTGTCAGATATAAAAATGTTCATTTTATTGATTTGGCAGAGGTATTTTGCAGAAACGGAACATGCTCAATGCTTGATCAGAGCGGAAATATGCTTTATCACGACACAAACCATCTGAATATCAAGGGATCGCTTTATGCTGCTCCTTTTGTAATCAGGCAGTTAAGAAAATAACGCTCGGAATAAACCAGACAGAAATGCCCGGCTTATGTTCCCCGTTTTGGGGGGGGAAATCTGTTTTGTCTTGAACGGGGATACGGCAGAACTTCGATACCCCAAACAATGGCTCATTGACAGGGAACTATTCTTAAGCCTGTCAGATTTTAACGAACTGCAGCTGCAGGGAAGTCAATCAGTCATCGCGTCCTGATCCGCAATGTTCCTGGTCTAAATGCCTGCAAAGCACCGCGATCGGACAGTTGCCGCAGAGCGGCCTCGAGGCCTTGCAGGTATACCTCCCGAGGAGAAGGAGATAGTGGTGCGCGTTTCTGATGTACTCCGAAGGCGTAATTTCCTCAAGGTCCTTTGAGACGCCTGACGGAGTTTTTGAAAGAGAGAGCCCCAGCCGGTGAGAAACGCGGAGTATATGTGTGTCAACCGCGATGACGCCTTTCCCGAAGCCGATGTTGAGGACCACCTTTGCGGTCTTCTCGCCGACTCCGGGGAGCCTTACGAGCTCCTCTATGGCTTCAGGAACTTTTCCGTCAAACTCCGAGACGAGGATTTGCGCTGCCTCGATGATGTGCTTCGCCTTGGTGTTCGCGAGACCTACGGTCTTTATGATGTCCCTGACGCTGTCCTCCCCGAGCTCAAGCATCTTCTCCGGTGTCGGGGCAAGCCTGAAGAGCTCCCCGGTAACGGCGTTGACGCTTTTGTCAGTCGCCTGCGCCGAGAGCATGACCGCAGTCAGGAGCTCATACACCGAGCCGTACTGGAGCTCAGCCTTCGGCTCAGGTATGGCCTTCGCGAGAGCAGCGTAAACTTTTCCTGCGAGCTCCTTTCTCTCCCGGAGTGTGCTGCTTTCCTTTGCCTTAACCTCAGAGCGTTCAGCAGCAGCCATGCCCGGCCTCGCTCGCAGTTTTCTTCCCGTCCTTGCCTCTTGCCTCAATCACGTTGTGGAGCGCCACCAGGAACCCCAGGGTGATGAACGCTCCGGGCGGCAGTATCGCGATGAGGACTCCAGAATCACTGCTGAAAAGCATGGTCTCAAGTCCTTTTCCTGCGTCACCTATGAGCTGCTCGAATCCAGCGAGCCAGTGCCCGGTGCCGATGATTTCCCTTATGGAGCCGATGACGAAAAGGACAATCGAGAAGCCGAGCCCTGTGAAGAGCCCGTCGGTCAGGGACTCCAGAACCGGATGCCTGCTCGCGAACGACTCCGCTCTGCCGATGATGATGCAGTTCGTAACGATAAGCGGTATGAAGATTCCGAGGGCGCTGTAGATGTCCGGCACGAACGCCTCCATCACAAGCTCCAGGGACGTAACAAGCCCTGCGAGTATGAGGACAAAGATCGCGATCCTGATTTCAGGCCTAAGTGTCTTCCTCACCGCTGATATCAGCGTGTTGCTGACAGTCAGTACCGCCGTCGTCGCAAGCCCCATGCCGAGCGCGTTCACCGCGGAGTTCGTGACGGCAAGGGTAGGGCAGAGTCCCAGCATCTGCACCAGTGTCGTGTTGCTGTTCCAGAGGCCGTTCTTCGCGATAGTGAGATATTTTCCGATCATTTACGTCCTCCGCATGGCGCCCCTGTCTCTTTAAGCCCACCGGCTGCCAGGTCCTTCTCCAGAAGAAGGAGCCCGCCTACCGCCTCGGTGATGGCTCTTGGCGTGATGGTTGCTCCCGTAAAGGAGTCGAAGTCGCCTCCGTCCTTCTTCACCTTAAACGTTGCATTCGAGAGGCTCTTTCCCCTGAATGACTTCAGCCAGTCGGATTTCCCCTCCTCGACCTGGTCGCCGAGCCCCGGAGTCTCCTGGTGCTTCAGGACCTGCACACGCCGGACTGTTCCGTCCTTGTCGGTTCCGGTCAGGAGCTCGATGTCCCCGGAGTAGCCCTTGTGGGTGAAGTAGTGGAAGATGAAACCTGTTACCTCGCCTCCCTTCTCCGCAACATAGAGCTCATGGAGCGCATTGTCCCCGAGCCTCTCATCCTTTATGAGCCGGCAGGTCCCCGCGATGTTGTTGTCAAATGGGACTCCCGGGAGCATCGCGGAGAGCTCCGCTGTAAGCTTTTTGTCCGCCTGCTCCTTTATGTAGCCGCTCGTGAGCTGATTCGTTACGCCTATAAGCGCCACAGAGAGGAGCGCGTAGATGCCGAGCGTGAGCCCGGACCTGATTTTGTCTTTCATGCTGCCTCCCCGAGACGCCCGAACCTGATGGGCCTCACGAGCCGGTCAAGGAGCGGGTTTATGGAGTTTGCGATGAGCGCGCCGAACGCGACCGCGTCAGGATAGCCGCCGAAGTTCCTCACTGTTACGATGAAGAACCCCACCAGGATCCCGGAGATGATCTTGGCCCTCGTCGTAGACGCGGAGCCCACCGGATCCGTGTAGATGAAGAACGCTCCCATCATGGTGGCGCCGGTCAGGAGTTGATCCGTTACGGTCATGACCGGGAAGTCCCCGGCGTCGCCCAGCACCTGGTACATCCAGGAGAAGAAGGCGACCGAGCCCAGAACCGAGAGCGGCACCGAGATGAAGATCATCCTTGTTACGAGGAGCACCAGTCCTCCTAAGAGGAACGCGAGCGATACGACCTTCACGCCGTAGGTGCTGATGTCAAGCTCCGAGATGGTGCCCTTCTTCACGTAAGGGTAGTAGGTACCGTTTTTGCTCTTCTCAACTTTGTATTTGCTGAGTGGCGTCGCGTAGGTCGCGGCGTCTGCCTTGACTGTAGCGTGCGTCGACGCGTCAGCCGAAGCCCATTCATCTGCTTTGGCTTCAGTTTCAGGAGCCTTTCCGGAAGAGTGCTGTCCTGCCTCAGCAGCTGTCGCTCCGGTATGGGCATCTCCCCTGGCGCTTCCGCCTTTCCCAACGCTCTTTACAGGAGTCGCGCCTGACGCGGCATCGGGCGCATTAGTGCCTTCCTCCTTTGCATCAGTCCCTGCCGCGCCTTTCTGAACAGTTGCTCCGGTCTTTCCGTCAGCGCCTGCCGCAACAGTCGCATGGGTTGAGCCGTCCGCGCCTTCAGCAGAGTTCTCCTTTCCGGCCGCATTGTTCCCGGACTTTCCATGCCCGGCGGCCTGAGCTGTGGCACTGGTTTTTGCGTCAGTTCCTGCGCCTGCCTGATTGGCTCCGGCAGATAGAACGGTGGCGAGAGTCCTGGTGTCAGCTCCGGGAGAAGGCGCTTTCTTTGCCTCGGCAGGCGCGGTTTTCCCGGAAGGGCTCTTCGCAGCTGCTGTTTCCGGGGCATTGCTCTTCGCCTCAGCTTTCCTGACGCTCCCCATGGAGCTCCCGTGGAGCACGATAGCCTCGCTGACGGTCTTCTGTCCCGCGATTACCTCAAGGCTCGCGCTGAAGCCCAGCTTCTCGAAGCTCTCGGGAGACGGCGCTATCCAGGCGGTCATCTGCCCGGGGAACGAGACGAGGAGCAGCACATAGGCTGCCATCGCCGGGTTGAATGTGTTCTGCCCGAGCCCGCCGAAACAGTGCTTCACGACCACGATGCCGAAGAACATGCCGCCTACGACCAGGTACCAGGGAAGATACGGGGGAACCGCGACCGCGAAGATGACTGCGGTAAGCATAGCGCTCAAATCGCCAAGCGCCGTGCTGACGCTCTTTCCTCTTATGAGCACGCAGAGAGCCTCAAAGATTTCAGCCGCAGCGACTGCGATGATGATGTGCCATATGACCCCGAAGCCGTAGGCGAAAGTGAGCGCCGCGGCAGCAGGCATCAGGGCGAAGGCAGTGCAGCCCATGATGAACCTGGTGCTCTTGAGGCTGTGCACATGCGGAGCGCTTGATCTGATGAAAATCATTTGTTTTCCTCCGAAGGAGCTCTCTCCTCTTCACTCTTTGCGGCCTTTTCCTGGCTGCCGCTGTCCTCTGAACTAGCCTCTCCAATGGCCTTCTTCCTGGCCCTTGCCCGCGCGAGCGCCGCGGCAACTGCGGCCTTCCTCGGATCCGCGGCAGGTGCTTTGGCAGATGATGTCCCGCTCCCGGAGCTTTCAGCGCTGTCTTCTTCTCCTGCGCTCTTCAAAGGATTTGCCGGGGCGGCCTCTGCCGCAGGCTGCGCGTTGGACTCAGCCTGCTTCCTTGCCTTTGCCCGGGCGAGTGCCGCGGCCAGGGCAGCCTTTTTCGGATCCGCTGAAGGAGCCTTTGCTGATTTGGAATTCTCTTTTGCCTCGCCCTCAGCTCCGGCGTCAGCCTGGCTGTCTGATGTGCTCTCCGCGCTCACAGCCCCGGCACTCTCTCTGTTCTCAGAGCTTTCGCCGGCTGCCGCTGCTTTCCTTGCCCTTGCCTTGGCGAGCGCCGCGGCGACCGCGGCCTTCTTCGGATCTGCCTTTGGAGTTCCGCCAGCCTGGCTGTCAGGATGTGTGTCAGCCTTGGGAGTCTCACCGCTCTCCGCGGCCTTCCTGGCTTTTGCCTTGGCGAGCGCCGCGGCAACAGCCGCTGACCTGGCGCCGGCCTCAGGCTTTGCAGCGGGGGTGGCAGGCTCCTGCTCCTGTGCCTCTGATGAAGAAGTGCAGTTTCCGGCAGCTTTCCTCGCCTTTGCCCGCGCGAGCGCCGCGGCAAGCGCCTTGCTCTTCGCGCTCCCGGCTGCGCTTCCCTGCGCCTCTGCGCTAACTGAAGTTACATCTGCGGATGCGGCCGTCTGGGATGCGCCTGACGCGGCGCCAGCGTCAGCCGCGGCATTGGAAGCAGCAGCCTCGTTTTGTGCTGCCTCTTTGGCCTTCTGTGCCTTCGCCCTCGCGAGCGCTGCCGCGAGAGCCGCGCTCTTAGGCCTGGCTGCTCCTGCCGCGGAAGACGCGGATGCTGATGTTCCTGCAGAGCCATTTCCAGCAGCCGTGGCTGCCGTGACTGCAGCTGCTGCTGTCGGGGCCGCCTTCGGTGCGGAAGTTTCCTTCAGTGCCGCAATGCGCGCCTTCCTCGCCGCCGCGATCTTCTCCTCGCGCGAGAGCTTCTCCGCGATAAGGCGCTCGGTATTCTGCTTCTTCCTTGCCTCAGCCGCCTCCTCGCGGAGCCTTGCCTTCGCGATCCTTATATAGCGGACAAGCGGTATCCTGCTCGGGCAGACAAAGGCGCAGCAGCCGCACTCGATGCAGTCGCGGATGCGCTCACGCTGAATGGCCTCGCTGTCTCCGGCCTTCGCGGCCTTCACCAGGGCAAATGGGAGGAGCCTTGACGGGCACACTCTCGCGCACCTTCCGCACCTTATGCACTCCAGGGGATTGTCATAGGACATCACCTCGGTGCTGTCCGGGGAGAACACGCAGTTGATGGTCTTCGTAACCGAGACATCAGGCGTCGGAACGGTGAAGCCCATCATGGGGCCTCCCAGAATGAGCTCGTTCCTTGCCTCGCCGTGCCATTCGCACTTGTCGAGGATATGGCGCACGGGAGTCCCGAACGGGACGATGAAGTTCCCCTTCCTCCCGAAGTTGTTCCCGGTAACGGTAACGACTCTCTCGACAAGAGGCTCGTCATCCTCCACCGCGCGCTTTATCGCGTAGGTGGTGGCGACGTTCTGCATCTCAATGCCGAAGTCCGTCGAGCGGCTGGTATAGCCCACCTCGATGCCGGTGAGCCTCCTTATAAGAGGCCTCGCGGCGCCTGTCGGGTAGCGCGTCTCGAGTACTCTCACGATGATGTCATCGCCTTCCTTGACCGCGTCACTTATGGCCTTCGCCGCCTCCGGCTTGTTGTCCTCAATCGCGATTATCGCGACGTCAGGCTTCAGTATGTACTTAAGGATCCTTATTCCCTCGACAATCTCCTCCGCCTTTTCCCGCATCAGGCGGTCATCGCAGGTGATATAGGGCTCGCACTCCGAGCCGTTGATGATGAGGATATGGGTCCTTCCCATCGCTCCAGCGATCTTCTGATCTGCCGGGAACCCTGCGCCGCCCATGCCGGCGATGCCGGCGGAGTGGATGATGTGGAGGAGCTCCTCCGGAGTCTTCGTTTTGAAGTCAGGAACGGGATGACGTTCCCGCCACTCGTCCTTTCCGTCCGGTGTGATGGTGATTTCGAGATCGGGGAGCCCTGACTGGTGCGGGGCGGTGTGGAGCCCGATTTTGGCGATGGTTCCTGACGTCGGCGCGCTTACGGGAAGGTCACGGCGTCCGGAGGACCTCGTGAGCGGATCTCCTTTCCTCACATAGTCACCGGTTTTAACGACGATGGTGCCGGCGTCCCCGGAGTGCTGCCTTACCGGAACGATGTAGACCGAGGCGGGCTCAAGCCTCTCTATAGGGGATTCCGAGGACTCGTCCTTGTGCTCCGCGGGATGTATGCCGCCGTGGAAGCGCCAGGTCTTCCCGGCCCTGATTTTCGCGATAATCTTTTCAAAATCCATGGCGTATCCTACCTGAGGCTCTCCTCACTGAACTCATAGTCCCAGCTCTCGGGCCCTTCCTTAATCTCATCCATGATGATGCACTCCGTCGGGCAGGATTTGACGCACTTGCCGCAGCCCGTGCAGTCCTTCCTTATGACAGTGTGCTTCATCCGGGACGCTCCCACGATGCAGTCAACCGGGCAGACCGTCTGGCACTTGCCGCAGCCGATGCAGCGGGACTCGTCGATGAACGCGGCTCCCGGCACCGGCGCCTCGCCTGCCTCGGCCTCAGACGGATCAATGCCCATAATCCTCGCTATCTCCAGCGCGGTCTCGCGCCCTCCGGGGGTGCACTTGTTGCAGGCGTCCTTGCCCTCCGCGACGGCGTTGGCGTACGGGCGGCACCCGGGGTGCCCGCACTGTCCGCACTCGGTGTGGGGAAGGATGTCGTAGATGCGGTCTGCCGCGGGGCTTTCCTGCACTCTGAACTTCCCGGAGAGCCAGGAGAGGAACACTCCGGCCGCGGTCCCGACTGCCGCGAAGATCAGGATCCCAAGAATTAACGATGCCATTACTTTACGACCCCCGCGAAGCCCATGAACGCCATTGACATGATCCCGGCCGCGATCATGCCTGACGCGGCTCCCCTGAAGGGTGCCGGAATGTCATTCTGCTCCAGCCTCTCGCGCATCGCGGAGAACATAAGGATAACGAGGGTGAAGCCCAGCCCTCCTCCGAGCCCGTAGATGACGCTCTCCGCGAAGTTGTGCTGGAGTGACGTATTGAGGAGCGTGAGGCCGAGAACAATACAGTTCGTGGTGATGAGAGGGAGGTAGATGCCGAGGACCCCATAGAGCTCGGGATTGGTCTTCTTGAGGACTATCTCCAGGGTCTGCACCACGAGCGCTATCACAAAAATGTAGGCGATGGTCCGGAGATAGGTAATCTCCAGGGGCGCGAGGATATAGGTCTCGGTGAGATAGGTAAGCGCGGACGTTACCATAAGGACCAGAGTCGTCGCGAGCCCCATGCCGAATGACGCGCCGTACTTCCTGGAGACGCCCATGAAGGGGCAGAGTCCCAGGAATTTCACCAGGACGAAGTTGTTCACGAACACCGTGCTGATAAGTATTAAGGCATACTCACGCATAAGGCACTCCTTGCGCCAAAAGAATACTGCGCATTTTACTTCAAATTTTACTATTCCGCTGGGAATTATCTAGATTTATTTCAGAGGGAATACCTGCCGTCGAGCCTCGCGGTGATGAGCTTCACCTCGTCGCCGTCCGCGCGGACATACTTGAACTCCTTATCCCAGGCCCCGACGACGTAGCGCCTCGCGGGAAGGTAGAGTGAGTTCGCCTGGAAAATCTCGGTATTGTAGTCCTTGATGAGAGGCCTGTGGGTGTGCCCGTGGATCATCACCGAGCACTGTCTCGCGGTCATAATCCTGATGACCTCGCTGTCCGAGACCTCCATCAGGTCAAGGGGCTTCACCGCGTTCGCGCTCCGGGACTTCCTGCGCATGCCGGCCGCGATCCTCTTCCGGATGGAAAGGGGCAGTGCGAGGAAGCACTTTTGGAGGATGGGATTCGAGACCGTCCTCCGGTACTTCTGGTACTTCTTGTCGGCAGTGCACAGGAGATCCCCATGGAGGATTACCGCGGAGGATCTCCCGAGCCTCACCTCGCTGATGTCGGGAAGGAGCGTGAGCCCCGCGAGGCTGCAGAAGTCCTTCCCAATCAGGAAGTCGCGGTTTCCCCTGATGAAGTACTTCCTGGGGCGGCGGAGGCGCTGCAGCTCCCAGGCGACGCGCTCCGAGAGGTCGGCGCGCTCGTCATCCCCGATCCAGGCCTCGAAGAGGTCTCCAAGGATATAGAACTCGTCGCACCTCAGGCACTCCTCGCGGAGGAACCTGATGAACCCCTCGGTGATGTCGGGGCGGCTCTCCTGAAGGTGGAGATCCCCGATAAATATGCGCCTCATCCCTGTACCTGTATTTCCCGGTGCCTGAAGGACTTCTGTTCTTTTTTAGAGGCTCCTCCTCAGAGAGCCGCCTCTTACCCGCTCTCTCAGTCAGCTTCCCTGGCGCTGATGATCTCGACAGTCTCCTTGGGCACGTCGCGCATGTAGTATCCCATTGTTCCGGTCTTCACCTTCTCGATCTTCTCGACGGTGTCGGTTCCCTCGGTAACATTCCCGAAGACGCAGTAGCCCCAGCCGTCGCGGGTCTCGCTCCTGAAATTGAGGTAGTCGTTGTCTACGGTATTGATGAAGAACTGCGCGGTCGCGGAGTGAGGATCCGGAGTCCTTGCCATCGCGATGGTGAACTTATCGTTCCTGAGGCCGTTCGATGCCTCGTTCTTTATGGGAGCGTGGGTCTCCTTCTCATTAAAGTCCTTCGTGAGCCCGCCTCCCTGGATCATGAAGCCTTTGATGACGCGGTGGAAAACAGTGCCATCATAGAAGCCTTCCTTTACGTAGGTGAGGAAGTTCTCGCAGGTGATGGGCGCCTTCTCCTCGTTGAGCTCTACGGTGAATGAGCCGAAATTTGTCTCGAATCTGACCTTTTTCATGATTGTTCCCTTATAAATAGAGACGCTGATTATAAGCGATTGGCTCGGGTTTTGGCTATGAGCAGCCTGCATGCCGTCAGAAAATACAGATGAGCCGTACGGAGGCATACGTCATCCGGCTCCATAAGAGTCCTGTCTCTGAACTCATCAGGCAGAATGAGCTGAGGCCTTTCTTCATCATCGCTCAGAAGAACTGTATGCGCCGCTCCCACTTGATTGCCTTCAGCTCCATGTACTTCTCCCGGTAATGCTCCTTTTTCCTGCCGAAGGTGATTTTATAAAGAAGCTTGTACTTCAGGTATCTGCCATAGCTGAATGCTGTATCAGCTGCCGTTCCTGCCTGTCCTGCCGATCCCTGATTTGCCGCAGGAACTGCTTTCAGCTGTCCGAGGTGGGTGAACCAGGAGCTCCTTCCGTAAATCCTGTTCAGCTCGGCATTGTAGTCCCGCATCCTGTAGGAGAGATTATTGATGTAAAGCCCGGCAAAGCTCTCCGGCATGGCCCATTTGGAAAAATATCCCCTGTTCTGAGCGCAGCAGCATATGACTCTCTCTATTGCCTGGGAGATGGTATGTTCTGAAGTAGCGGGCTTCCCGGGGAAGTCATCGCAGCTCCATTTGCAGTCAAGCAGATCCCTGAGTGCGTCAGTCCTTGCCCAGAACATGGTGCCGAAAGGAGCCATAGGTTTTTCATCGAATGGTACCTGCAGATGGAGCCTATCAAAGATCTTTCGCAGCAAATCTGTCGTTCCGTCGTAAGTTTCCGCACCCAGTGTGAGGCAGAACGAGAAATACGGCGTGGGAGGCAGCATTACGCCGCAGGGTAACGGGCTCTCAAAGAGCGCCTCGGCAAGATCCTTCGCATAGGATTTGCTCTCAAGGCAGCACTCCAGACTGCGCCTCATCAGGTCATTGGTCAGAGTGCAGGGGATCCGGTCTGATTTTATGTCATGGACAAAGCAGAAGCCGTCATAGTTTCCCGCGTACGGCGCGAATTCCATCAGGAGCGCTACCGCGTCGCTTCCTCTGGTGGGCTTCAGGAGGAAGTTAATTTTTCTGAATGACTCTGAGGCTTTTTTCTCGTTAAGCAGTTTCCTGTACGCGTCGAGCACCTCCTCATCAGGGGAAATCAGGTAGAGGTCCGCTCCTTCAGGCATGTTGAGGAGATATGATGACATAAAGCCTGCCAGATCCGCGTGGCACGCATGGCAGACCAGGGCAAGACTGCGCCTCTTATATTTCTCGGCCCTCTGGTGAACCCAGGTGAGAGCCATTCCGTCCTTTATAGAGGAGAGCTTCTGGCTGTGCAGGAGATCCGAGTAGATGTACTCAAGAGGATAGGAGGTCTTCCGGAGATCCTCAAGCGTCCTTATTGGGGTAAAGCCCTCTCCGGTCTCAGTCCAGACATGCGCCTCGTTGATAAAGAGCTTCCTCTTTACGAGCGGATCGCGGTCCTCGGTAAGAAGACCCTCCGCGCAGGCAAATGTCTGGTTATAAGGGCAGTTGCGCCTCAGGTATTTGTCGCAGTCCACGTATGTATCGTAGGAAAAGCCGCACTTTTTAAGATACTGGGTAAACCTGTTTTCATGGAACGCCACCTCATGCAGGTAGTCTGAGGTCGGCTCCAGCGTGTTCCA
>JAEEGJ010014788.1_pt1 | contig 18406 bp, 16 predicted proteins | sample 8958761 | NCBI WGS metagenome assembly JAEEGJ01 (sample SAMN16246546, study PRJNA631951) | gut metagenome | biome: gut microbiome; feature: rumen; material: RS-attached | host: Bos | place: Iran: Karaj | collected 2018-10
ATTTTCAGTATTTTCCGCCTTCACAGATTCTTTTTTCCATGTTGTTTTACGCCGCCTGCACTGCGTATGCGATTTATTAGCTGAGACTGACGCGCGAACTGAAAGAAAACCTGAAAATATACGACGAACTGCTAGAAAACTAACTACTACTGCCTTAAACTTTGAACATTGAACATTGAATATTAAACTTTGAATAAACAGTATAAACCTTATAATCAAACCATTATGAAAAGAGTTAGTGTTTTCGTAGTCATTGGAGTCATGCTCTTTACGGGCTGTCATCAAACCAAAGCCGTCCAGTACAATGTCAATCCCGATGAGGTTTTCGGGCAGGATTACACCGCCAAGGATTTCGGAATCTGGTATTTGTTAAGCTATTCCGATAATTTGTACAGCTCGTTGGTCAATGAGACGATGGAACGTTTGCCTGAGGAAAAGCAAATCGCCTGGGACAACCAAAACGGCCTGCGGTTGCCGTCTTCTGACACTGCCGCGTTCATGAACGCCCTGCGGACGGGCAAAATGCCGGTCTCGCCCGAAGGCAGCCAACTCATCCCCTGCTGGATTCTGATGTCCGCGCCGGAGGAAGAGCTGTACCAGTTCAATATGTGTTACGGCGACGCTTCGGGGAACCCCGTCATTGACGGCACGCACGTCAAAAAGGTCTCCGTCGAGAAAAGCGACTACACGGGAAGGTACGAAGTGCTGATGCAGTTCGATATGAGAACGGCGGATTTGTGGCAGAAGTTCACGGCGTCGAATGTCCACAAACGGATCGGGATGATGCTCGGCACCGACCGGCTGCTGAGTGCCCCGCAGATCATGTGCGAAATCGCGGGAGGTGCCTGCTGCGTCTCGGGTCCGTCGGAAAACGAGTGTTACGCCATCGCCACTATCCTGCAAAGGAACAAGTAGGCGGTAGCCGTTTTGGGGACTCCTGTTTACTTTTCCCCGACGATAAACTTGTAGATGTCCTCCTCGGAATAGGCCGCAGAGGTGATGCGGCGCACTTCCCGTCCGTTCTCAAAGAGGATGACCACGGGGATGGTCATTGCGTCGAACTCGCGGGCGAGGGCGTGGCTTTGGTCGATGTCGAACTTGATGAAACGATACCCCTTGCCGAGTCTTTTGGCAACGTTCTCAAGTCTAGGGTACATCAGGCGGCAGGGACCGCACCAAGTGGCTGTCATCATGCAGACCACCTTTCCTTTGGCCACCGCCTTGCGGAATCCGACAGAGTCCACCGCTTTGATGCCCTTGGTGTGCACGGGGGCGTACATCCCCGTCGTGTCGCCGCTGATTACGGGGTTGCCCTCATCATCCACGCTCATCGAGACGACTCCTTCCGAAGGCACGACAAACAGCGCGTCGTCCACCTTTCCCTGAACCACCGACACTAACTCGCTGACGGATTCAAACGAGCGCCCGTTCATCTGCATGTGTGTCACTTTGCGGACGGGCAGACCACGGCCATATTGAGACGGAATGTAGTAGGAGGTGTCGAGCCATACGGTAACCTTTCCGGCCATCATGTCGTTGTCACTCTCGATCTCGATGCGGAGGCAGTGGTGGCCGTCAATGTCTTCCGTGGATAACGTGTCGTTGAACTGCGCGTCAAACAGGATGTCGGCGTCGTAATCGGCGCTGCTTACAATGGGTTTGCCCATCATGCTCATGATGGTGTACATTTTCTTCTCCGCGGAGAGGTATAGTATCCGCATCTTGCTCATCGGCATGTCGGTCAGCTGGTCTTTGCCGCGGTAATAGACGGTGTAGTTCTGCGCTGACATGCCGTTCATGCTCATGCGGTAGGTGGCCACCCCTTCGAAGAGCGTCTGCGCGCATAAAGTGCCGACAGCCAACAGGCAGGTCAAAAGGAGGAAATGTTTTTTCATTTTTCTTGAATTATATTTTGGCTGCGAAGATACGCTTTTTCTCTATCATGCCAGGGTGTCTGTCTGTTTTTTCTGTTGTGCCAAGGCAATGATCATCACCGCCGCGAGAATGAGCACGATACCTATAGCCAGATAAGCCGTGAACGGTTCGTTGAAGACAAGCAGGCCGATGAGCACAGCAGTAAGCGGTTCGAGCGCGCCCAGGATGGCGGTGGCGGTGGAGCCGACGTATTTGGCGGCATACACCATCAGCACCAAGGCGAAGATTCCGGGCACCAGGGCGAGCCAGCCCACATAGAACCAGCTGACGGCTCCCCGAGGCAGCGTGAGCGGCAACCGCGCAACCAAAGAATAGACCACCATCCCCAAAGCACAATACAGCAGGACGTAAAAATTGATCTTGATGGATGACATCTGCAGGTTCCCCTTGTTCATCAGGATGATGTAAAGGGCGTACGACAGCGCCGAGGCCAGCACCAAAAGTACCCCTATCGTTGACAATGCTTCGCCGTTGTCGCTCCAATACAGCAAAACGACTCCCACGCCCGACAGCAATAGCGACAGCAGCGTGGCGAAGGTGACGCGTTCGTGAAAGAAGAGCGCCATGATGACGGCGGTCATCACGGGATAGGTGAAAAGTATGGTGGAAGCCACACCTGCCGCCATGTAATGGAAACTCAGGTAGAGGGTGAGCGACGACACGATGAACAGCAGTCCCAAACCTGTCAGCACACGGAACTCCTGCCTTGTCACCTTGAAATTCTCTTTGCGGAAAAGCATCACGATGGCGATGATCACCCACGCTAACCCGAAACGGTAGAACAGAACGCTGTTGGTCTGCATTCCAGTGGCATACAACTTCAAGGCACCCAGCGGGTTGGTACCATAACAAACGGCGGCTGCAATGCCCGCCAATGTTCCTATAAACTTACGATTTTTCAATTTCCCAAGAAACTATTGTTGTTCAGAGGCTTAGCGAAGAACTGCTACTTGTCAATCTCCACCAACTTGTACTTCTTCGTCCCCAAACCGATCTTCTCCGCCCAGTCGATGGTGTGAGTGCCGTGCTGCTGGTTGATGCGGGAGAGCAGGTCGGTGGGATCGTTGGTGGCGGTCACCTTCTGCTGGTTGATGATATCGACGCAGGCCTGGTCGAGAGCCACGGGGTCGTCCTCCAACTTCACGGGCTCGGGATGGTCCACACAGTCGCAGTCGATGCTCATGTTGTTCATCACGCTGATGTAGATGATACCCTCCTTTTTCTGGAAGTAGTCGGTCACGGCTTGCGCGGCCGCCGCCATGCTCTCGAGGAAGCCGTCCTGGTCGCCGATGTACTCGGGGGTCCAGAGTTTCTCCATGTCGAGAACTTCCATCTTGCCGGCGGAGTGGATGTATGCCTTGCCGTTCTGGCTGGCGCAGCCGATGCTGAGGTTCTTGAGCGCGCCGCCGTAGCCGCCCATGGGATGGCCCTTGAAATGGTTGAGCGCGATCATGAAGTCGTAGTTGGCCATGTGGTTGCCCACGATGTCGTACTTGATGTGCGAATCGTCTTTCACGGGGATGTGCATCTCGCCCTCCTCGTCCATGATGTCAACCTTGAACATCGGTTTGAAGCCGTGCCGCTCGATGATCTTCCAGTGGTTGGCCGAGGTGTTGCGGTCATCCTGAGCGTCTTCGGGGCCGCTGCTGTAGGCGGTGTTGCACTCCACGATGGTGCCATCGACCAGCATCACGAGATCTTTGATGAGTTCGGGCTTCAGGTAGTTGGGGTTGCTGCCCTCGCCGGTGGAGATCTTCACGGCCACGCGGCCCTTGGCCTCCACACCCAACGCTTTGTAGATTTTCACCAACGCCTCGGGACTGATATCACGAGTCAAATAGACGGTCGCGCCCTCCTCGGAAGGCTGGGGCTGGTTGTTTTTGCTGTTCTGTCCGCAGGAGGCGAGCACCACGGCGGCGATGACGATAAAGGGGATACTTTTCATTTTTGATGAATTTCTATTTACAAATAAGGTTTTTCTCCTGCAAAGATACACAAATTTCGAATATACGCGGACAAATGAAATTGCCTTGTAGAGACGTGCCATGGCGCGTCCTTACTGCTTTTCCAGCAGCTCCACAATTCTCTCCATCTGATTCGGGATGCGGATTTGTTGCGGACATTTCTTGAGACAAGCCTCGCAGTCGGTGCATTGGGTGGCCCACTTCCCTGTGTCGGGGAGTGCCTTCCGGAAACCGTCGGCGAACTGCTGCTTGCGGGTCGTGTAATCCGCCGCCTGCTTGTCGGGCAGCGGCAGTATCTGCTGATCCACGGCCTCGTTGTAGCGGGCGAAGTTGCCGGGGATATCAACCCCGAAGGGACAGGGCATGCAATAACCGCAGGCGGTGCACGGAATTATGGGGAAGCCCGCCATCACGTCGGCGATTTCCTCCAACAGACGGTTCTCGGCGTCCGTGCAGGGGTCGAGTGGCGAGAAGGTGCGCACGTTGGCCTCCAGATGTTCCATCTGGTTCATGCCGCTCAGCGTAGTGAGGATGTTCGGGTGCGTGCCCACCCAGCGGAACGCCCATGAGGCCGGCGTGTCGTCGGGACGCAGGGCGGTGAGCCGTTGTTTCAGGTTGTCGCGCAGCTTGGCAAGCGAACCGCCACGTAGCGGCTCCATCACCACGACCTGCACGCCCGTCTTCTCTAGCTTTTCATAGAGATATTCGGCATCGGCATCCTGCTTCCAACCGCTTTTCACCAACGAGGCGTGCCGCCAGTCGAGGTAGTTCATCTGGATCTGTGCGAAGTCCCAATGGTACTCGCCCTGATGGTTCAGCAACCAGTCGAAGACGCTGACATCGCCGTGGTACGAGAACCCGAGGTGGCGGATCCGTCCCGCCTCGCGCTCCTGCAGCAGGAAGTCGAGCAGTCCGTTGTCGAGGAACCGTCCATGCAGGGCATCCACGCCTCCACCGCCGATGCTGTGCAGCAGGTAGTAGTCGATATGGTCGACCTTCAGGCGCTGGAACGACTGATAGTACATGCGCTGTGCATCGTCGAAGTTCCAGAGATTGTTGCGCTGGTTCGACATCTTCGTGGCCACAAAATATTTGTCGCGTGGATGGCGGCTGAGGGCATTGCCGGTGAGCACCTCCGACTGTCCGCCCATGTACATCGGGGCCGTGTCGAAGTAGTTCACGCCGTGCTCAATGGCGTAATCCACTAATTCGTTCACCTCGTCCTGATCGTTAGGCAACCGCATCATACCGAAGCCGAGCAACGACACCTGCTTGCCGGAGCCGTGCTGTACACGGTAGGTCATGCGGTTGTCGATGACAGTATCTTTCTTCTCACTCTGTGCCAAAGCTGATAACGGCTCAAAGGCCATCATTCCGATGGCAGAACCAGTGCCGATGCCGAGTCTTTTGAGAAACTCGCGCCGGTTCATGTTGGGGCTGTCTTTTTCCTTCATTTGCTGTTTGATTTTAGTCATGTTGGTCTTTGGGTGCAAAGATACAACAAAAAAACCACATCTGCAAGAGATGTGGTTTAAATGATATTAAATGAATCTATTAGAGGGGAATCTTGTAACCAACGGTCAGCATGATCACGCTGTTCTTTGAACTTCCAGCATCATGGTCGTAAATCTTGGTCAGACCAAAATTGTAGCGGGCGTCAATCACGAAATCAGAGATCTCGTAAGACAGACCGATGGGAATAGAGATGTCGAACGTCTTGTAGCCACTAGTGCCGGTCGTTTCATGCTCATGGCCATTGGCTGTGTACTTTGACTTAGCAGAAACCATGAGTCCAGGCTGGAAACCTGCCTTGACAGCGAAGCCGGGGAAGATGTAATAGTTGGCTAAGATAGGAATATTGATGTAAGTCAGCGTCGTGCTGGCATCCTTCATGTTGTCAGAGTCCTTAGCGCCAGCACCCTGCATGGAGTACAGAGCGCCTGCTGTAACAGCAAATGCGTCAGAGATGTTGTAACCAAACTCAGCTCCGCCAATCAGGCCAAACTTGAATTTTGAGTTGTCAAAATCAGTGATAGTAGAGAATGTTGCACCAACCATAGGCTTGATATACATCTCGCCTGCTTCCTGAGCAAATGCGCCGACGCTCATGAGCATCATTGCAGCAATCATCATTAATTTCTTCATAACTTTTTCTTTTTTTGTGTTATTAAATGATTTATTTGTCGTTTGACGGTGCAAATATACAAAATAATTTTAAATCTTGCAAGTAAAATCGGAATTATTTTTAATTAATTTTACCTAAACAGTGATATTCCTCAATAAATAGCTATTTGTTTGTCTTTTTTATCTTCCAGCCGATGGCAGCAATGAAGATGCTCATCAGCGGTGAAAGCAGGTTGAAGAAGCAATAGGGAAGATAGGTGAGGGTAGGGACACCCAGCACGGTGGATTGTGTCATACCGCAGGTGTTCCAGGGGATGAGCACAGAGGTGACGGTGGCCGCATCCTCCGTCGTACGGCTCAACAGTCGCGACTCGTAGCCCTCTTGCTTATATACCTCTTTATATATATCAGCGTTGAGGACGATGGAGATGAACTGGTCGCCTGTGGTGATATTGAGGAAGATGCCCGTGCCGACGGTGGATGACACGAGGCTGACGCGGTTGCGGATGAAACGGATGACAATCTTCGTGATGCTTTCAATCATACGGCTGGCCACCATCGCCGCACCAAAACACATAGCACAGAGGATGAGCCAGATGGTGTTGAGCATACCAGCCATGCCACTGGTAGAGATCAGTTCGTTGAGTGAGGCATTGCCTGTATCAACGGCCGTCGCTCCGAAATAGGTGATGGCCAGACCACGGGTTAGTGAGGCAGCCGAAGCGTCACCTCCTCCGCCTGCTATCTCACAAAGGATATGCGGTTGGAGGATGATTGCCACGATGCCTGCCATCACTGATGAGGCGAACAGCACGATGAGCGATGGCACACGACGGGCGATGAGAACACCTGTCAGCAGCGGCACCAACAGTGTCCATAATGAGATATTGAAGGTTCGCGACAGTCCTTCCGTATATTGGCTGACCTCCACTTCTGTACTTGCCTCGCCGTCCAGTCCTGTGATGAAGAAAATGATGATGGTGATGAGGAAGGTGGGCATCGTGGTGAACATCATATACCGGATGTGAACGAAGAGGTCGGTGCCTGTGGCTGATGAAGCGAGGATGGTTGTATCACTCAGGGGGGACATCTTATCGCCGAAGTAGGCGCCGGAGATGATGGCACCGGCCGTCCAGGCCTCTGAGACACCCAAGGCATGGCCGATGCCCAATAGGGCGACACCGATGGTGGCGATAGTCGTCCATGAACTGCCTGAGAGCAGTGATACGAGGGCACAGATGATGCATGACGACACGAGGAAGAACTGTGGCGACATGATCTGCACCCCATAATATATTAAGGTGGGAACAATACCGCTGACCATCCACGACCCGGCCAACATTCCCACACAAAGCAGGATGAGCAAGGTGATGCTCACTTCGCCGAGCGTCGCCTTAATCTGTTTTTCGAACGTGTGCCAAGGCGTCTTGTAGATAGTCATCGAGAGGCTGACGCAGACGGCCATACCCATGAGCAGGGCTATCTGACTGCCGCCGCTGAGGGAGTCGCTGCCGAAAAGCGAGATGGCTATAGCCAGAAGGCCGATAAGCACCACGACGGGGATGCAGGCGATGAGTGGATGAGGATTTTTTACCATAATCGCTGCAAAAGTACAAAAATAATTCAAAAATCATATGGCATAATACACAATATTTTGTATCTTTGCAGCGGAATTTATTATTTTTGTATGACAAAGGAAGAATTTCAGGCTTTGCAGGAGAAGTATGCCAAGCAAATCGGGGAAATCAGACTTGCTGCCCATGAGTTGCATCAGAGTGTGAATGAGACCTATGGCGACGAGTTGCCATACGGCTTCCACTTGGACATGGTGGTCGAGGGTGTCTGTTGTTATGGCCATCTGGTATGTGTCCGTGAGGAAGATGTGCTGCCGATCTTCTTTGGTGCTTTTTTCCACGACAGTATCGAGGATGCTCGTTTGACCTACAATGATGTGATGAAGGCGGCCCGTCAGTGGTTGTCGGAGGAACAGGCGCTGATGGGGACGGAGATCGTCTATGCCCTGACCAACGACAAGGGCCGTACCCGATCAGAGCGGGCAGGGGAGAAGTACTATCAAGGTATACGTGAGACGCCGTACGCCCCGTTTGTAAAGCTCTGCGACCGTCTGGCCAACGTGACCTACTCCTGTTCGATAGACAGCGGCAGGGACGGCAATCGGATGAGGGAGGTCTACAAGAGCGAGATGGCCGGTTTCCTGCCAGCTCTCAATCCGCATAACGACGATCCTCGCTTACAGATTCCGTTTGAGGTCATAGCAGCGTTGTCAGAGATCCTGATTGATGAGGTGGACCGTGATGAAGTCCGCAAACAATGGGGCGAATTGTATAAAATGTAAGTGAAATCGCAAATTTTCTTGCAAAATATTTGTTTGTTTCGCAGAAATGATGTACTTTTGCAGCCGATAAGACAAAAACGAAAAGAATATGTCACTGTTGAACGCTTACTTTTACGGCTTTTACTTTTACTTTGCAGGGAACTGTGAAGCGGAAGGCCGTAAGTAAAATTAAAGAATTAAAAAATTGAAGAATTAAAATAAGGCTCCGCTTCACAACCAAGTGAAAGCGGAGTTTTTATTTAAAGGTGAAAAGGTAAAAAAGTAAAAAGGTGAAATAATAAGATATGAAGAGAATTGCCATACAAGGACTGATCGGGTCGTTCCACGACATCGCGGCACACCTGTATTTCGAGGGGGAGCAGATACAGTTGATATGTTGTTCTACCTTTGAACAGGTCTTCGACAGCATCAAGCAGGATCCCACAGCCATCGGTATGCTCGCCATCGAGAATACCATCGCAGGCTCGTTGCTCCATAATTATGAACTGTTGCGTGATTCTGGTACGACGGTGGTGGGCGAGCATAAGCTGCACATTACCCACAGCATCTGTTGTCTGCCTGAGGATGACTGGGACACCATCACGGAGGTCCATTCCCATCCCGTGGCCCTGATGCAGTGTCGTCAGTTCCTGGCGCAGCATCCGCAATTGAAGAATGTGGAGGCAGAGGATACGGCAGGTTCGGCAAAGATGATAGCCGAGGGCCAGCATCGTGGTTGGGCGGCCATCTGTCATGCTGAGGCTGCCAGACTCTACGGTCTGAAGGTGCTTGAGGATCATATTGAAGACAACAAACACAACTTCACCCGTTTCCTTGTGGTCAGCAATCCCAACAAGGCCGATATGTTGCGTCCGTTGACGGAGACGAACAAGTCGAGCATCGTCTTTTCTCTTCCCCACGAGGAAGGAAGCCTCTCTCATGTGCTGGCGATCCTCTCGTTCTATAAGATCAACCTCACGAAGATTCAGTCGTTGCCGATTATCGGCCGGGAGTGGGAGTACTTGTTCTACGTCGATGTGATGTACGACGACCTCACCCGCTATCGCCAGTCGATAGATGCGATTATACCACTGACAAAGGATTTGAAGATTCTTGGAGAGTACAAGGACGGAAAGCAGACAAACTAATGAAATCTAAAGTTCAAAGTATATGATACAACCAGCAGACAGGCTCAGTTTAGTGAGCGAATACTATTTCAGTAGGAAACTGAAGGAAGTGGCCCAGATGAATGCCGAGGGCAAGGATATTATCAGCCTCGCTATCGGTAGTCCCGATATGCCGCCGTCGGAGCAGACCATCGAAAAACTCTGTGAGGTGGCGCATCAGTCCAATGCCCACGGTTATCAGCCCACGATGGGAACGCCAGAACTTCGAGAGGCGATGGCCGGTTTCTATAAGCGCTGGTATAATGTGGATCTCGATGCTAAGACGGAGATCCTGCCGTTGATAGGTTCCAAGGAAGGCATCCTGCATGTCACCCTCGCTTTCGTGAACCCTGGCGATGAGGTGCTGGTGCCCAATCCCGGCTATCCCACCTATACTTCGCTCAGTAAGATCCTGGGTGCAAAGATTGTGAACTACAATCTGCGGGAGGATAACGACTGGCAGCCCGACTTCAACGAACTCGAACAGATGGATCTGTCGAAGGTAAAATTGATGTGGACGAACTATCCCAATATGCCGACGGGAGGCCGTGCCCAGCGTCAGACTTATGAGCGGCTTGTGGCCTTTGCCAAGGAGCATGACATCGTCGTGGTGAACGACAACCCTTATTCCTTCATTCTCGGCGAGGAACACCTTTCAATCCTGCAGATTCCTGGAGCTAAGGACTGCTGCATCGAGTTCAATTCGATGTCGAAGAGTCACAATATGCCAGGCTGGCGTGTAGGTCTCTGTGCTACCAATGCGGAGTTTATCTCGTGGATTCTCAAAGTACAGTCGAACATCGAGAGCGGCACCTTCCGGGGCATCCAACTCGCTGCTGCTGAGGCTTACAAGAATGATGATGCTTGGCATCGTGAGTATAATATCAATACTTATGCTCGTCGTCGTGAGTGGGCTGAGCAGATCATGGATGTCTTGGGCTGCACCTACGACAAGAGCCAGGTGGGTATGTTCCTCTGGGGCAAGATACCTGAGCAATACGCCGATGTCGAAGATCTGACGGAGCGCGTCCTCCACGAAGCCCGTGTATTCATCACTCCTGGCTTCATCTTCGGCTCCAACGGCCAGCGCTACATCCGCATCTCCCTCTGCGCCAAAGAGGAAAAGATCCAGCAGGCATTAGAAAGAATTAAAAAAGCAATATAATTATGGAACTTGAATTAGCACCACTGAACTTACCGAGTGACAATGAACGTCCCTTCGTCATTGCAGGCCCTTGTTCTGCAGAGACAGAGGAACAAGTGATGACCACAGCCCGCGAACTGGCGATGAAAGGCTGCCACAACTTCCGTGCCGGTGTGTGGAAACCCCGTACAAAACCAGGTGGCTTCGAAGGCCACGGAGAGCCGGCCCTCGCTTGGCTTGCCCAGGTGAAGAAAGAGACGAAGATGCTCGTCTCTACCGAGGTGGCCACACCTGATCATGTTGAATTGGCCCTGAAGTATGGCATCGACATTCTCTGGATTGGTGCCCGTACTTCTGCCAACCCCTTCGCTATGCAGGCTATTGCCGATTCTCTGAAGGGTGTGGATGTGCCCGTATTCGTGAAGAACCCTGTGAATCCTGACATCGAACTCTGGATTGGAGCTTTGGAGCGTATCAACCAGGCCGGTATCAAGCGTCTGGGTGCCATCCATCGCGGCTTCTCCAGCTACGAGCAGAAGATCTACCGTAATGCGCCGATGTGGCAGATTCCCATCGAACTGCGCCGTCGTATCCCTGAACTGCCGCTGATCAGCGATCCTTCGCACATCGGAGGTCGTCGTGAACTGATTGCGCCGCTTTGTCAGCAGGCAATGGACCTGGGCTTCGACGGCCTGATCATCGAGAGCCACTGTGATCCAGACAAGGCGTGGAGCGACGCCAAGCAGCAGGTGACACCTGATGTGCTCGACTATATCCTGTCGCTGCTCGTTATCCGTGATGAGCATACGATGGTGGAAGGCATCTCTCAGTTGCGTAAGCAGATCGATGAACTCGACAACCAGTTGATGGATCTTTTGGCTAAGCGCATGAAGGTATGCCGTGAGATTGGCCAGTACAAGAAGGAGCACAACATGACCGTCTTGCAGGCCAATCGTTACAATGAGATTCTGAACAAGCGTGGTGCACAGGGTTCGCTCTGCGGTATGGATCCTGAGTTTGTCGCCCACGTCTTTGAGAATATCCACGAAGAATCCGTCCGTCAACAAATGGAGATTATTAATAAATAGTTATGATTGAAACGAATATGAATAATGTGAATAATTAATCCCACGAATAAGTATAATTATTATTTAAATTCGTGAGCAAAATTATTCTTATTATTCACATTTTTTTCCTTTAAAAAATAGGAATTATGAAGATTCTTGTTATGGGTGCAGGCAAGATGGGAAGTTTCTTCATCGACCTGCTGAGTTTTGAGCATGAGGTGGCAGTCTTCGAACGCGATCCAATGAGGATGCGTTTCACTTACAACTGTCAGCGCTTCACCTCTTATGATGAGATCCGTGAGTTCAAGCCTGAGCTGCTGATCAATGCCGTCACGTTGAAATATACCATTCCCGTGTTTAAGGAAGTAATCCCTTACCTCCCCAAGGAGTGTATCATCAGCGATATTGCCTCTGTGAAGACGGACTTGAAGGAGTTCTATGAGTCGACGGGCATGCGCTATGTCTCTACCCATCCGATGTTTGGTCCGACGTTCGCTAACCTCCAGCAACTCTCTGAGGAGAACGCTATCATCATCAGCGAGGGCGACTATATGGGACGCATCTTCTTCAAGGACCTCTATCAGAAACTGGGACTCAATATCTATGAGTACACTTTCGAGGAGCACGATAAGACGGTGGCTTACTCGCTGTCTATCCCCTTCGTTTCGACCTTCGTCTTTGCGGCAGTCATGAAGCATCAGGATGCGCCTGGTACCACCTTCAAGCGTCACATGCGGATTGCCAAGGGCGTGCTGAACGAGGACGACTATCTCTTGCAGGAAATCCTCTTCAACCCCTATACCCACGACCAGGTCAGTCAGATCCGTACGGAGCTGAAGGAACTGTTGGAGATCATCGATAACAAGGATGCCCAGGGTATGAAGGGCTATCTCACGAAGATCCGCAACAACGTCAAACGCGACATAGAGATTAAGCAGTAATGATTATTTTGGCACGGATTACACGGCTCTCTTTGAGAGACACTGCTTCTGGGGTATGATGATAAAGCCGTGTTAATCCGTGTAATCCGTGCCTAATACAATATGAAGTATCATTTTGTAGCTTTTATAACGGTAGCTATCTGGGGCAGCACCTTTGTCTTTACGAAGATGCTGCTTCAGGCTGGCCTCTCCCCAGCGCAGATCTTCACCCTCCGCTTCATCATCGCCTACATCCTATTGCTGGCCTTCGCCTTTCTGCGTGACAAGGTAACTTCTTCCCCTCCTAAGTTAGGAGGGGTTAGGGGTGGTCTGAACAATCGCAAACAAGAGGCTGATCAGACCCCCTCTGGCTCCCCCTTCTCAGGGGGAGAAAAAGAATCCTCTTTCCGCTGGTTCTGCCGCTCCTGGCAGGATGAGCTCCTGATGATCGCTCTCGGCATCACGGGCGGCTCCGTGTATTTCTTGGCAGAGAACGCGGCCATGCTCTTTACCACTGCCACAAACACCTCACTCATCGTCTGCTCCTGTCCACTCTTCGCGATGCTGCTCTTTGCTGTGTTCTTCCGCCAGTCTGAGAAGATCACGCGCATCCAGGCTCTTGGCTCGCTGGTGGCCTTTCTGGGTATGGCCGTTGTCGTGCTCAATGGTCACTTCGTGCTCCATCTCTCACCCCTTGGCGACCTGTTGGCCTTTGGTGCCTGTCTCTGCTGGGCAGTCTATAGCCTGTTGATGAAGGCTGCGGTGAGTAGTTATTCCTCGCTCTTCATCACTCGCAAGGTGTTCATCTACGGTCTCCTCACAATTATACCTTATTATATATTAGTACCCTCCGATGCCGGCATCTTCTTTTCTTCACCTTTTCACGTTTTCACTCTTTCAACCATTCTGAATCTTCTCTTCCTGGGAGTCGTCGCCTCGATGCTTTGTTACCTCATTTGGAACTGGGTCATCGGCAAGCTCGGTCCTGTCATCGCCACAAACTGGGTTTACTTCAATCCTATCACCACCATCCTCTTCGCCTGGTGGCTGCTCGACGAGAAGATCACCATTTGGTTCCTCCTCGGCTCCGCTCTCATCCTCCTTGGAATGTACCTCGCCGACAAGAAACTATAAACTTATAAACGATAAACAAAAAATTGGCGTTTTTCTTTGTCCTTTGGATATTTTTGCCTATTTTTGCACCATCAAACCAATTAAATAGTAGAATTATGGGTATTATTCTTTCACTCCTTCTTGGATGTTTGGCTGGCTTCTGCGCCGGCAAGTTGATGAAAGGTGGCGGCTACGGCCTCATCATGAATTGTATATTGGGTCTCTTTGGTGGTGTCCTCGGCGGCTGGCTCTTTGATATGCTCGGCATCTCCTGGGGCGGCCTTCTCGGTCAGCTCGGCACAGCCATCATCGGTGCCGTCGTCATCCTCTGGATCGCCTCGCTGATCAAGAAGTAATACTTTCTCTCATGAGGCAGATCCGGTGAGTCATTGAGAGATCTGATACAGTCTCTGTCACATATTGGTGATGGAGGCTTTTTTATGGCAAAAATGTGCATGTGAAATTGTGTTCATATAATTTTGTTCAAAAGTACATTAAGCCTCCATAAATATAGTTAACTTGTTGAATAATAGGATATTAGGCTATGGATGCTTGTTGTTTTAGCCTTCATATAGCCTCCATTTTTTTACTTAGATTAAGAATATTATTGACGTTTTGAATGAGTTTTTGATAATTAGGATTGGCATAAACAATAGGAGTTTGTCATAGTTTACCCTGTCAGAACTATCAGTTTAGACAAGGTAAACTGTCAGTTTAGACTGGGTAAACTAACAGTCCAAGCCGTTTGTACTATTGACAAACTGCCTTATTATCAGTAGTTTACAATGAATTTTGCTCAATTTTAGTGCTAATTTTGTCTGATTTTGAGAATTTGTGGAGGCTTAATGGAGGCTTAAACAAGTAGCCTCCATAGTCTAATTCATTGATAACCAATAATATATATATATCTATGGAGGCTTAATGTTCTTTTTGCAATTTTCTTTCAATGCCAAATTCTATCGGCTATCACATGAAAGTAAAAATTGACGACATAATGAACAATTATTCGAAATAAGTGGATGGCATCTTTTCGTTTATTTTTTGCAGATGCCTGAAAATCGAGACGAAAATAATCGGCTGATTACTTGGCGCATTCATTTCTTTTTCATATCTTTGCACTCGGTAATCTCGCCACATCAATCGAAATAATATAGTTTTAAGGATTTCGTGGAACAAAAGATAGATTTAGAAAGATTTACCTTGACCGTGTGCGAGATAGCACGACGGGCAGGGGCATATATTAGGGAGGAACGCAGTAAGTTCTCCCTGGAGAGCGTGGAGCGGAAACATGCCCACGACTATGTGTCGTATGTCGATAAAGGATCGGAACGGCTGATAGTCAGTGCGTTGCGGGAACTGTTGCCTGAGGCTGGATTTATTACGGAGGAGGGGACGGCTGATATCGAAGGTACGACTGATTTCGAAGGTACGACTGATTTCGAGGGTACGACTGATTTCGAGGGTACGACTGATTTCGAAGGTACGGGGGTGCGGGGGTGCGGTGGCGCGAGAAATGACTGTGGCAGTAGTAATCTCGTACCCTCGTACCCCCGCACCACCGCGCCCCCCCTTCTTTGGGTGGTGGATCCGCTGGATGGTACGACGAACTTCATTCATCAGTATGCGCCGTATGCTGTGAGCATCGCCCTGCTGCAGGGTAGGGAGGTGCTGATAGGTGTGGTCTATGAGATCTGTGCCGATGAGTGCTTCTATGCCTGGAAGGGCGGTGGAGCGTTTGTGTCGAGGAGTGAGGAGTGTGGAGTGAGGAGTGAGGCGTGTGGAGTGAGGAGTGAACGGCTGCATGTCAGCAGTCAGAAGATTCAGGATGCGCTGCTCTGTCTGCAACTGCCTTACAACAGCGAAGCCTATAAGCCGACGATCAAGCGTTTGATAGATACATTCTATGGTAATGTGGGGAGTATCCGCATGTGTGGCTCTGCCGCAATGGCTCTCTGCTATGTCGCAGCAGGTCGCCTCGACGGCTATGCCGAGCAGTATATCGGCCAGTGGGACTATATGGCTGGCAGCCTGATTGTGATGGAGGCAGGCGGCACGGTCACCGACTATTCCGGTTCTTCCGATTTCACTCAAGGCAACAGCGTCGTCGCCACCAACGGCATCATCCAGCAAGACTTGCTAACGGTCGTCAAATCAGCATGAAAAGGCTTCTGATGGGCTTGCTGCTGAGTCTGACTGTGCTGAATGCCGGTGCTCAGCAGACTGCATCCGACGAGGTGAATCGGTTGCAGGCCAGGATGTATAAACTCTATAGTGGCTATGATTACGATGAGTTCATCAGCGTCACCGACAGTCTGAAAGTGGCTGCAGAGGAGGCTGGCGACGATCGTATGTTCTACCGTGCCTGGGCGAACCAGGTGCTCTTCTCCAGTAATCGGCAGCGTCGCAGCAGGGCCATGCAGATTGCCAAGGAGATGCAGGAACATGCCGTCAAGCAGGGCAACAAGTGGGGCATCTATAACGGACTCCACGTGGCGGCCTATGCCCATGAGCAAATGCAGAATCGTGAGGAGGCCATCAAGGGATTCAAGAAGGCTGTCAACTACCTGCATGAATACCTGCCCAATGAGAGTGCGGCTTCCAGCCTGATAGAACTGGCGAAGATCTCTTATTTGCGAAGCCAAATGGAGAGCGCTATCCAATACGCTGAGCAGGCTATCCGTGAGCCTCAGTTGAATGCACTACACCGCCTGAATGCCTACTCTCTGATGTGTCTGTCGGCTGCCGATAGTGCCGCATACCGCCCCAAGAACAGTGACTTCAGGACAGACTTCAACCGCTTTTATGCAGAGCGGGAGAAGGTAAAAGAGGCCTATGGACGAGATGACATCTATGGCCAGAGGGTAGAGATACTAAAATGTATCCTTAACCGCCAATTCGACGAGGCTCTGCAAATTGCCTCCTCCATCCGTTCGCCGTTGACGCGCTACAATCTTGAGCGTCAAATCTATTTTCAGCAGAAGAACTACGAGAAGGCCTTCATGAAGCTGATTGCCTACATGAAAAATAAAGACTCCGTCAGCGAGGCGCGCAATTCGCATCTGCTGCTGGAGATGATCGCCTCGATGGATGTGGGGCGCCTGGAGAACGAGCAGAAGGAACTGAAACTGCGTAACCAGGCACTACAGTTGGAGAACCTGGCCAGCGACTTGGAGCAGGAGCGGCTGGAGGAAGAGGCGCTGCAGCTGAACCTGAAGAACAAGGAGGTGGAACTGCAGAATGCCGCCGTCAGGCTGCAGAACGACAGCCTCGACAAGCATAACAAGAACCTGCAGATCAGCGAATACGAGTCGAAGATGGCAGCGCAGGAACAGGCCGCTCGGGCTCGCAGGATCTTCACCACGTCGGTCATCGCCATCGCTGCACTCATCATCCTGGCTCTCGCCTTCATCCTTTGGCGTAGGAACTTGAATGCCCGCCGGCTGAGGCGCATGAACGAACAACTGCAGGAGGCCAACACGAACCTGAAGACGGCCTACGACCAGTTGGAGGAGGCGACGACGGCTAAGGAGCGTATAGAGAGTGAACTGCGCATCGCAAGGGATATACAGATGGGGATGGTGCCAAGCCAGTTCCCTCAGCACCGTCATTTCGACATCTATGGCATGCTGAAGCCGGCCAAGGAGGTGGGAGGCGACCTCTACGACTTCTTCATCCAGAACAACAAGCTCTATTTCTGTATTGGCGATGTCAGCGGCAAGGGCATACCGGCCTCACTCTTCATGTCGGTGATTGTCAACCTGTTCCGCATGGTGGCCAAGGAGGGATTCCCACCGGAATATATTGCCACACGGCTTAACGAGACCGTGTCGGAGAATAATGAAAATGGCATGTTCTGCACCATGTTCATCGGAGAGATCGACGTGCAAAGCGGCAAGCTCCTGTACTGTAATGCCGGTCACAATCCACCAGTGATGATGGCCCGCAAACTGAACAGCACCACTCCCACAGCCCCCGTATTCGTAGAAATGGAGGCGAATGCTCCCATCGGCTTGTGGCCGAACTTGGTGTTCAAAGGCGAGGTCATCGAGCATATCAAGGGCAGTCCTCTGTTCCTGTATACCGACGGCCTGTCGGAGGCAGAGGATGTTGAGCAGTTGCAGTTTGGCGATGACCGTATCCTCGATGTCATTGCCAGCCAGCCCTTTACGGGAGCCAGGCAGCTGGTGGAACGTTTGTCGGAGAGCGTCAGGCAGCATGTGGGCGATGCCCCGCAGAGCGACGACCTCACGATGCTCTGCATCATGTGCAGTTAAGACCGGTGCCTCAAACGATGCACGTTCTGGGATACCCGGAGAGCCATACTCCTGATCGGGCAACTCATCGAATGATTATGTAGATTATCTCCAAGGATAATATGAGAACCCAATTGTCAGAGCTCTGTTCTTAAACGACTGTAACAAGAGAAATTGCGCTCCATCTTGTTGGCCAGCAATGTCGTGGAAGTCGGCAAAGAGATGACAGCGCTTCCCTAAATCCTTGCCCGCCTTTACTGATGCGTAGAAATGGGCATCTTGGTAGATGACGTCGTTCTTGCTGTTATAGATCAAAACGGATGACAGTCTGAACCCTTTGCCTAACAGAAGTATAGGGGCGAGCTTCAGGGGGAAAAACGTAGCG
>JAEEGJ010014790.1_pt1 | contig 18403 bp, 17 predicted proteins | sample 8958761 | NCBI WGS metagenome assembly JAEEGJ01 (sample SAMN16246546, study PRJNA631951) | gut metagenome | biome: gut microbiome; feature: rumen; material: RS-attached | host: Bos | place: Iran: Karaj | collected 2018-10
TTGGTGGAGGTGGCTGGGCGCCGGACGTGTGTTTGCTGCCTGCTCCTTATGAAGCTAGGTCGATTTCCGCTCCAGTGGCCTTGGTGGTTTCGCTTTCTGTTGTTTATGGGGCATTCACGAGATGTTCCTGCAGGAGAAACGCGTGCTTCGCGGATGGTTCCCGGAGAATCCCAAGCGGCACGCCTATTATGAGGCGCGGCGCAAGGAACTGGAAGGCAATCTTTGAAAAGAGGATTCCTGCAGCTTCCGTATCTCGTGGGATTATTCTTGCAGGGCGATCCGTTTTTGCTTAGATTTGTAGTCGAAAGTAGTAACACCATGAAAAAGTTGTTATTTGTAGCTATTATCGCCTGCTTGGCCTTGTTTACATCCTGTGGGGTGTCGCGTGTCAATCATACTGGGGATCGCACGGGATCTATTTACGGCGTATGGGCATTGGAATCCAAGAATCATGTTGATTACTCCGGTGTTCATTTTTATCTTTCCTTGAGTGAACCCCGCATTGCGCTTGCCAAGAAAGGCAGTTTCACGCAGTTCGACCTTAAAGATGTGGATGTGGATGGCTCCCAGTTTTCTTTCAATGCCGCCCAGAAGTTGATCAGTTTCGATAAGACGCTCTGGCTCACGCAAGGAATCCATTATGAAATGCGGCTGTCAGGGACCTACAAAGTCGTAGAAATGACGCGCTCGAAACTGGTCATCCAGAAAGAATCCTTGGGCGGCCGGACTGTCTATTCCTTCCGCCGCTACAAATAGCGAGGACCTCCGGGTGCTCAACAAAGATTGCTATTTAAATGAGAAAGACATTCTATCCCATTTTCGCCCTTCTTTTGCTGGGTGCGATGCTTTTCCCTGGATGCTCGGAGAATCCGGAGCATGGGGATCCTACCGCAGTCAAGACCTACACCATGACCGTGGTTGCCGACAAAGGCGAGATTGTGGCCAAAGCGCTCAACGTGGAAGGGAACTCCCTCAAAGCCAGTTGGACGATGGGGGAGAAGGTCTATGTGTATAACAAAACCAGAAGTGCCAATGTTGATGGGTATCTGGAGGCGCAAGGTAACGGCGCGAGTACTACGCTGAAGGGCACGCTTACCGGAGCCATTGATACGAACGACGAACTTGCACTCAAATTCCTGGATCCTGATTATGGGACCCAGGAGGGTACGCTGGAATACATCGCGGCCCATTGCAATTATGCGACAGCCACTGTCACGGTAAAGAGCGTGGTAAACGACAACATCACTACGGCCGCGTCAGCAAGTTTTACCAACCAGCAGGCTATTGTTGAGTTTACCTTTTCGGAGAGTGACGGTACGGCTCTTGCTTCAGGCATAAGCAGCCTGCTCGTCAATGCCGGAGGAACGGATATCACCGTCAAGCCCGTGTCTGCTTCGGATATACTTTACATTGCAGTTCCGGCATTAAGCAATGGAACCATCCGTTTGAAAGCTGTTGACCTCAACGGGGCTCCCCGGTCCTATGAAATGGCAGGAGAGACTTTTGAAAATGGACAGTTTTACAAAAAGGCCGTGAAGTTGGACTGCATCGTCTCAGACGAAGCCGAATTGAGGGCTTCAGCCTTATCTGAAGTCCCGAAGATTATCATTGGCTCGGACATCACGCTTAAGGCCGGTCAGATCACTATCAGCGGAGCCCCGACTATTGACTTGGCTGGTCATACAATCAGCGGCAACAACAACAGCCGTATTTTCAACATCCCGGCAGAGAGGTCACTTACCCTTCTAGACAGCGGCACAGGTGGTACCCTTACGGACGGCTATGATTCCTCTCAGGGAGGTGCCATCTACAACGCTGGTATCCTCACAATCATGGGTGGTACCATCTCCGGTAATGTCGCCAGATATGGCGGCGGTATCTATCAGGCCAATGGGGCGCATGCGGCGCTCATTATCAGCGGCAACCCGGTTATCAGCGACAATACAGGAGGTAATGTGTATTTGGCAAGCACGAGTGTCATCACGGTGAGTGGAGTCTTCACTGCAGGTGCCTGCATCGGCATCACGATGGCTGACCGTGCCGGAAGTATCACTTCAGGCTATTCCGCTTACAATAGCTCCCTCGACCCTGTCGTGGTGTTCAGTTCCGATGACGATGCCGCTTTTGTTTCGTTGCATGATAGTGAGGCGGAACTGACCCTTATGTGCCGTTATGAGGTTACTGCAGAAAAGACGTATGACAATCTGCTGGCTTTGCTGGAAGAGACCGGTCATGACCTGTCGGCTGCCCAATCGTTATTGCCTATTGTCTTCCCAGAAAGTGATACCCCCGTCCGGGCCATCAGTTATACTTACGATTCCATGGACCCTCAGGGAAATGCGGTGAAGTTGTCAGCCCTTGTCTATGTTCCTTGTTCAGCCATGGGGAGAATGAAGGACTTGAAGGGCATATGTCTGAGCAACCATGGCACCATCGCCTCCAATGTCGAGTGCCCCACGATGAGAGCCCAGTTCGAAGGCGCCCTGGCATGGAAGAACTTTGCCATCGTGATGCCCGACTATTATGGTTTCGGGATCAGCGCGGACCGTCCCCAGGCTTATCTTGACGCAGAGACCACGGCTCGCGGCAGTATCGACGCCTATCTGGCCGCCGTTCACTTGTTGGAAGACCGCGAAGTCGTTATCCCTGACAAACTGTATAGTTTTGGCTACTCACAGGGTGGATTCAATTCGATGGCCAACCTCAAATATGTTTCAGAGCATCCGGGGCTCAACATCCGTTTCGAGAGAGTGATCTGCGGCGGCAGTCCATTTGATGTCGAGTTGACTTGGAATGAATACATCAACGGGGCTTTCCGCAACTCCATCGCCTTTGTCCCCATGACCCTGGTCAGTATCAATGAGTCGCAGCAACTGCATATCGACTATGGCAATCTATTCAAGGACAAGTTGCTTGCCAACTGGGAGGATTGGATCCTTTCCAAGACACACACTACCTCGGAAATCAGCAAACTGCTTGGTACCCATGATCTGTCTGACATCTTGAATGATGATTTCATGGAAGGTAGAGGTGATGCCTTCAGCGCCGTCTTGCGTGTTTGCCAGCGCTATTCTTTAACGCGAGGGTGGACTCCGCCAACCGGGGCGAAGATCATCCTGTTCCATTCAGAACAAGATGATACCGTTCCCTTTACCAATCTTGCGGCGATGAAAACCTTCCTTAAGAGTGTGGGCGTGAATACGAATGACCCCAATCGATACCGGGAGTATAAGGGAAAATACGGCGGACACGTGGATGCCGTCTTGCGTTTCTTCCGGTTCACGATCAATGAGTTCGATTAGCTATTCAGTGATAGAACAGGAAACCGAAATAGACCCTGGGACCATGCGGCAGGAGTTCAGCATCGCTCAGGGCACAGAGGTAATCTACTTTCAAGGTTAAGTGCATCGGCCCCGAGACAATGAGGTCGCAACCGATGAAGGGATCGATGGCTATCAATCCCTGTTTGTGGTAGCGAGTGCCATTGATGGGAGCCCAGGGTGATTCCGGCTCTTCCAGCATGAGGAGCGTTGTCATGGAACCGCCGCCGAGCGTAATACCGGCGTAGGGTTGGAACATGCCCAGAACTGTATAAAAATCAGCTAGAATACCACCCCATCCGTATTTGAGGTAACTGCCGTTGCTGCGCTGCCCAAGTGTTGACACATAGCCTTCACTGCCGATGCGGAAATGTTCTCCTAGATGCAGGCGGATGACGCCGCCAATTCCCATCGGCAGACCTTTGGCTTCATAGCCGATGGCATCCAGATTGCCCCGCAGGTATCCTGTGTGGACCATCATGCCACCGTCGAAACCACGCCGGAGTTTACTGTCCTGCGCAGATACGGAGAGCGTGATCAGCAGGCAGATTGCCGTCAGGATTATCCGTTTCTGGTTTGCGATGAAGCGGCAGGCTGCAAAAACGAGCATCGGTCCAAGGCCGGAGTAGAAGGAAGCGGTGAATTCGGCCGGAATGCCGGGAATGAATCTAAGAGCAATACCGAGGCATGACATGCAGACAATCAGGATCCAGCCCCGGAGCGGAAAGGTCTGCCTAAAGGCCGTTTTTTGCGGTTGGGCTGCAATACGTGCTGAGTACTTGTCCACAATCTTTCGAAACATTATTAAAAAGCCAATTACGACGAATGCCGTGATGAGCAGCAGCCACCATAGCTTATGTGAAGGCATCTCCAGGTACGCCTTGATACCTTTGACCGTGATGATCATTCCTGGAATGCCCCAGAAGGCGGCGGCTGAATAATAGAGAAAACGTCTGTCCATACCCTGCTTTTTACCCTGCAAAGGTCGGCATAACTAATGGAATACTTCTAGGCTGGGGCGGGAAAGATTTAGGATTATCCTTGCATCCTGAGTATTCATAAAAAATGTATCTTTGCAGTATGAGAGTAATCACTTTTGTCATAGCGTTCTTGTTAGCGATCCTGCCAGACTCTGTGCCCGCAGTTTCCAATTATGACGCTACGGAAGTGTGCATGGAAGAAGTCATTGATACCGAAGAAGATGCGATTGTCAGGGCTCCCACTCGAAGCCTGAAACGAGTTTCTGTTCCCTCTCGTCCGGTTTCCTCCGGATACGTTGTCGTCCAACACGGATTTCCTCAATCATCCTTTTTTAAAAGTACTGAAAAGCAGCGGCTTGTTTCCTGCAGCCTTCGGTTGTAGGATGGGTATACCCTTCCTGGAAAACAAGTCATACTTTTTAATACTTTTATATGGAAATTACTGCAATCGTCAACGCGTTGCTGACCCTCCTCGCTGGAATCGGCGTATTCCTGATTGCTTGTCAGATGATGAGCTCAAACCTGGAGTCAGCAAGTTCTGAAAAACTCAAAATACTTTTTTCCAAGGCATCAGGAAGCAAACTCCTGGGCGTAGGGATCGGCACGCTGGGAACAGCAGCCATCCAAAGCTCTGGAGCCACCACCGTGATGACCATCGGCTTTGTCAATGCCGGAATCATCTCACTCACGCAGGCGGCAACCATCATCTACGGAGCCAACATAGGTACGACCGTGACGGCACAGATTGTCGCTTTGGGTATGTTTGGAGGCAATTCCGTATCCACCAGCATCATTTTTTCGGCCTTAGCGGGACTGGGCGCATTTCTTGGCATTTTTTCCAAAAAGGCTAAGGTGAAGACGTTGGGCGGTATACTGGCCGGATTCGGGCTGCTGTTCGTGGGCCTTGAACTGATGAGTGGCTCGATGAAATCGTTCGCCGCCCTGGAGGGGGTCAAGACTTTCCTTGCCGGCATCAGCAATCCTTGGCTGCTGGTCCTGCTTGGCGCCCTTTTTACAGCCATCATCCAGAGTTCGTCCGTGATGACCTCCATTGCGCTGGCCATGGTGATCAGCGGTCTTATCGGCATCGATCAGGGAATCTATTTGACAATGGGATCCAACATCGGTTCCTGTGTCGTGGCTGTGATCGCCGGCATGACCAGCGGAACGAATGCGAAGCGGACAGCCCTGATCCATCTTCTGTTCAACTGCTCCGGCGTTGTCCTCTTCATGTTGGCTGCCCATGCCTTGGGGTGGCTGGATGCTAGTTTTGGAAGCATCTTCAGCAGGCTATTCCCATCTGCCCCCCAGACGCAACTGGCCATGTTCCACACTGTCTTCAACGTGATTACTGTTGCCGTCATGCTCCCGCTGACAAAACCATTGGTGTCGCTGGTTACTTCGGTCATTCCGGAACCCCCCGTCCACCAGGAGGAGAGATCGCTGTCGCTTCGCTTTGTGGATGAGAACATGCTCCGCACTCCGCCTGTCGCCGTTTCTCAAGTAAAGCGTGAGATTCTCTGGATGGCTTCCCTGGCTATGGAGAATGTGGACCGTTCCCTGGGAATGGTTGTACGATTGGATTTTCGAGAAAAGGAGCTGTTTGAACATACGGAGAAGCTGTTGAATTACATGAACCAGACGCTGATCGAATTTGTCACCAGACTGAATTCGGGCAGGGGACTGAGCCAGAAAGACCGTTCCTATCTCAGCACGACATACCGGAGTGTTCGTGATTTGGAGCGCATCGGTGATTATGCCGAGAATATTGTCGAATATGCGTCAGCCCTGGAATCTTCTAAACAGGAGTTCTCAGACGATGCCAAATACGAAATAAGCCAGCTCGGGGAGCTGCTTCACCAGTTGTACGACAATGCAGTCAGCGCCTACAGCGAGGAAGACTTTGCTGCATTGGCGAAGGCCAATGAGGTGGAGGAACAGATTGACAACTATACCAAGTCCATGGAAGAGTGGCATATTATCCGTATGGAGAAAGGCATTTGTACGCCTTCGGTGGGCGCCCAGTATCTGGAGCTTTCATCCAATGCGGAACGAATCGCCGACCATATGATCAATGTCGCAAAAACCATCCGCTCTTTAGGAGAAACTGAGTCATAATCATTGCGATGCTACTCAGTTTTAGCCCTCGCCGCTGAGGGTAACCCCCGTGTTGGATGGATTACTGGTACTTGTGGAAGTTGTACTTCACCCTCAGTTTTGCCTTGGTCTCCTCGTCCTGATTGGTAAAGAAGGCCTTGAAGCCGGGACAGAAGTTGATATGCCAGCGCCAGAAACGGCCGAGGACCGATTTGGGATTCTTGTCGTAATGCGCTCTGAGCTTGCAGTTCTCGCAGGGGTATTGTGCCATGATGGAAGGGGAAATGATTCAAACTTCAAATGTAAGAATTCTTTGCGTGATATAAAAATTGCCAGAAATGTCGGAGCCTATCAGGAGTCCAGCCAGCGCTTGACGGAAGATGCTTTTTCCTTGCTTACTATGATCTCCTCATGGGGATATCCTTTAAGATGAACGCGAAGCTTGCCCAGGAACCAGGCGGATAGTTTCGCCACTGCGGCGGCGCTGATGATGTACTGACGGTTCACGCGCAGGAAGCGCTGGGGGTCCAATTGGGCTTCCGCTTCCTCCAATGTTATTCCCAGCGAGGACTGTTCCGGAGCGGACCTTCTTCCTCGTCAGGAGCCTGTAGCGTTCCACGATATTATGCTGACCCACGGAAGTTGAATCCACTTTCGGAAGCAGGCGCTTGGGATTGCTTATGCAGATGTTCTCCGACATCAAGAACAAGACCGTGGAGCAGCTGAAGGCTCTCCGGGACATTGGCCTGAACGAGATTTCCCTGGGTGTGGAGAGCGGCGACGACTGGACGCTTCAGCGAATCAACAAAGGTTATACATCGGCCGATATCCTGGAACAGTGCCACAAACTGGAAGAAGCCCAGCGCGGAGAGTTCACACCGCTTTCGGAGAAGGAACTGATGGAAGAACTCAAACTCTTTGTGGAAAACCTGGAATGCGACTGCGAGTTCAATACCCATCAGATCATCGCCGCCCTGCAGTATGGAATCGACCATTATGACATGGACAGGCTCACGGCCATCAGAAATAACAAACGAACCTTATGAAAGTTCTCTTTATCAATGGTTATCGATGGAACTTTCAGCTGTTATACTTCTTCCCCTGCAAGCGAATCACAACAAATGGGGATTGCCCCGGAAATGAGAAGAGCGTACCTTTGTTGCGGAATAAGGAACATTGTTCCACATGCAGACGCTCAAGACAGATATACGCAAACGGATTCTCAATGTCTCTAAGAGGCTTTTCTTGAAGAAGGGCTTCCGGGAGACTACCACGCGCGACATCGCCCGGGAAGCGGGAATCAACCTGAGCAACCTGTACCACTACTTTGCTTCTAAGGACGAACTGTTCCGTCAACTGCTGAAACCGGCGACCGATACCCTGGAGGCTATGTTGAACGAACACCACGGGATCAAAGGCGAGGACATCCTGAGCATGCAGGAAGAAGGATATGTGGAAGTAACGCTGGAAGAGTACATGGACGCAATCCGTAAATACCGTAATCTCTTGAAGCTCCTGCTCTTCAAATCCCAGGGATCTTCCCTGGAAGGATATAAGGAATACTACGTCGAGAAGGCTACGCGGCTGGTCCTTGACTGGTTGAAAGCCATGAAAGCGAAGCATCCTGAAATCAATACGGATGTGTCAGATTTCTTCGTTCACCTGAACAATGTCTGGATGTTTACCCTGCTTGAAGAGGTCCTGATGCACGACCTGACGGAAGGGGAGGTCCGGTCGGTCCTGTCGGACTACATCCAGTTCGAGGTCATAGGATGGAGAAAGATGATACAGATTTGACGGTCGCCACTTAAGGCGGCCGTTTTTTATTATGAAACAAAGTGAAACATTGTTCACTATTGAAACGGATATATGGATAAAAAGAAACCGATTCTGCAACCTCTCCTCGCATACGCGGGGAATAGAAAGGTGCTGACCTACCTGTCATTGTTCATCTCGGGCATCAGCCAGCTGCTCGCCCTGGTCCCTTTCCTCTATATCTGGGCCATCCTGCGGGATGTGATTACCGGAGATTACAGCCGCATCGCCCATTACGGCTGGATGGCCGTGGCATTTGCCGTCGCTACTATCGTCGTGTATTTCGGTGCGTTGATGTGTTCGCATCTGGCGGCATTCAGGATTGCCGCCAATATGCGCAAGGCGCTGATGCAGCATGTCATGACATTGCCGATAGGCTTCCTGGACGCGTTGGGAAGCGGCAAGGTGCGCAAATGGGTGCAGGAATCGACACAGTCCACGGAGACCTATCTGGCTCACCAGCTTCCGGACAAGGCAGGCATGTATGCCACGATGATCGGGCTTGCGGTGCTGATGTTCCTCTTTGACTGGCGGATGGGGTTGCTATGCCTCGGAACGGTTCTGCTGGCCATCATCGTGATGATCACCCTGATGACGGGCCCTACGCTCCGAAGGAAACTTGGGGAATACAACAAGGCGCTGGATGCGATGTCCAACGAGGCCGTCGAGTACGTCCGTGGCATACCGGTGGTGAAGACTTTCGGCCAGTCGGTCTTCTCCTTTAAACGCTTCAAGGAATCCATAGACCAATACAAACAGTGGGTGATTGCCTATACGATCGATCTGCGGCGACCAATGACCCTGTACACGACTTTCGTCAACGCCTCCTTTGCGGTGCTCATCACGATGACGCTGATCGTCGTGAAGAACGGGACTTATTCGCCCGAGTTCCTGCTGAACCTGTTGTATTACATCATTGTCACTCCGGCCATCGCCGTCACCCTGAACCGCATCATGTTTGCCAGCGAGAACGAGATGATTGTGGCCGAGGCGCTGGACAAGACGGGACGGATTCTCTCGATCGATCCGCTCTCGGATCCTTCGGACGCCAAGTTGCCGGATGACAATGAAATTCAGCTCAAGGATGTCCGTTTCCGTTATCCGGAAGCCGAACGCTTTGCGGTAGACGGCGTCTCGCTGGACATCAAGCCCGGACAGAAAATCGCTTTCGTGGGCCCTTCCGGGGGCGGAAAGACCACTACAGCCAGCCTCATTGCCCGTTTCTTTGACGTGACGGAAGGGGCCATCACTTTGGGCGGAGTGGACATTCGCAATATCCGTAAGAAGGACCTGATGGACCGTATCTCCTTTGTGTTCCAGGATAGCCGCCTTCTGAAGACTAGCATCTTCGAAAACGTCCGCCTGGGCAAACCAGACGCCACCCGTGAAGAAGTCCTCGAGGCTTTGCATAAAGCCCAGTGCAATGATATCCTGGCCAAGTTGCCCGATGGCATTGACACCGTCATCGGCACGCAAGGAACCTATCTTTCCGGCGGCGAGCAGCAACGCGTGGCCATCGCACGCGTGATGTTGAAAGGCACGCCCATCGTCATTTTGGATGAGGCCACTGCTTTTGCGGATCCGGACAATGAGATCCGCGTGCAACAGGCCTTCACCGAGATGGCAGCCGGCGGCAAGACCATCATCATGATTGCCCACCGACTCTCTTCCGTAACCGGCGCCGACCGCATCTTTGTGCTGGAGGAAGGACGTGTGACGGAGTGCGGTTCGCACAAAGTTCTTCTGGAGAAAGGGGGCAAGTATGCCTCTATGTGGAAACAGTATGTTGAATCTGTCAAATGGAACATCAAATGAGCATCATAGAAACACTTCGACATAAATATGCCCTTACCCGTCAGGGCGCTTTAGATCTGATGAAATCCAGCCTTGCCAGCGCTGCGATGGATATTGTCCTCATGCTGCCTGTTGGGCTCATGTTCTTCCTGGTAAAAGACCTGATGGAAGGCAACGCATTGAACATCTGGGGGTATGTTTGGAAGATCGCCGTCTGCCTGCTGTCCGTGGCGGCCATGGAATACGTCAAGTACAACTATCAGTTCGTCACCGTCTACCTCGAGAGCGGCCGCCGGAGGATCTCCCTGGCGGAAAAACTGCGCCGCCTGCCACTGTCTTTCTTCGGCAAGAAAGACCTGGCTGACCTCACCAGCACTATCATGGCCGATGCGGCCACCATCGAGACGGGTACGTCCCACTGGGTGCCGGAACTCATCGGGTCGATGATTTCCACGACGCTCATCGGCATCAGTCTTTTCTTCTTTGACTGGAGAATGGCGATTGCCGCTGTCTGGGTGATCCCCATCGCCATCGGCATCGTCCTGTTCTCATCCAAGTTCCAAAACCGGTTCAACCGCCGCAATGTGCAGGCAAAGGTGGCGCTGGCCGACAGCATCCAGGAGGGACTGGAAGCGTTCCAGGACATCCGGGCAAACGATGCGGAGAGCAAATACCTGCAGGGGCTTTGGCCCCGTATCGACCTGGTGGAGAAACGGGCCATCCAGGCCGAGCTGGGCGTCGCCATTTTTGTCGTTAGCGGGCAGATGGTCCTGAAACTGGGCATAGCGACAATAGCGTTGGTGGGGGCCTTACTTCTCTCCGCCGGAAGTCTGGACGTGCTTACGTTTTTCATGTTCCTGCTTGTGGCGTCCCGCCTGTATGATCCGATGTCCGGGTCGCTCATCAACCTGGGCGCCGTGGTGTCGCTGGGTGTCCAGTCCGAGCGCATGGACGAAATCCTCAATCACACGGAACAGCGGGGAGAGGAATCCCTTTCCAACAAAGGCTATGACATTGAATTCAAGGATGTCCGGTTTGCTTATGATACTTCTGAGACGGTTCTGGACGGGGTTTCTTTTACCGCAAAGCAGGGAGAGGTAACCGCGCTCATAGGCCCTTCCGGTTCTGGAAAAACCACCATATCGCGCCTGGCATCCAGATTCTGGGACATTCCCTCCGGCACCATTACGGTGGGCGGGATGGATATCTCCAAGATAGACCCTGAGACGCTGATGCGCCTGTATTCCATCGTGTTCCAGGACGTTACGCTGTTCAACAACACCGTATTGGAGAATATACGCATCGGCCGCAAGGATGCTTCGGAAGATGAGGTAATCGCAGCCGCACGGCTTGCCCACGTGGACGTCTTTGCCGAGAAACTACCGCAGGGATGGAACACCATGATTGGCGAAAACGGCAGTGAACTCTCGGGAGGAGAACGACAGCGGATCTCCATCGCCCGTGCCTTCTTGAAGGATGCCCCTATCATCCTGATGGACGAGGCTACTGCTTCGTTGGATGTGGAGAACGAGACGTTTATCCAGGAGTCGCTTTCCCGCTTGGTCAAGGACAAGACCGTAATCATCATAGCCCACCGCATGCGCACCGTAGCCGGGGCCGACAAGATTGTGGTCTTGAAGGAAGGTAAGGTGGAAAAGTGCGGAACTCCCGCTGAACTTACGGCTTCCGGCGGCTTTTACAAGCGGATGAAGGATATCCAGCAGGGAGCCCTTGAATGGAAAATTTAAAGTTTAAAAGCATATGAAACCAGCATTCAAAATCATTCTGATGGCCATTGCCTATCTGTTAACATTCATCCTCGGTGCCGCAAGCGGCGCCATTCACCCGGCATGCTATGCGTACATCGGGGCGCTTCTGCCCCTGATATTCGCTTTCATCTATCTATACACGTGCTCCATAATCCGAGGTTTCGGGGCAGCGACAGTGCTGAACGGATTCATTCTCGTCCTGTTCCTGATTGCAGGCGAAGCCAATTTTGGCTATATTATTGCGACGATTGCCATAACGGTATTGGCCGAACTGCTCAGGAAGGTCTTTGGATATGATACGAAGAAAGGCGTCCGCTGGAGTTTCATTCCCGTTGCCTTCTCCTTCTTCGCCTATATCTCCCACTGGTGGACAGACACGGAGGACTCCCTTGCCGCAGCAGTCGAGGAGATGCCCGCCGGATATGACCAGTTGATGATTCCTGTCATCAACAATATTCCGATGATGATTGTCGTACTGGTCCTGACCATTCCCGTTGCCATCCTTGCTATGCGTCTTGCAGAACGTATGCTGAAGAAACCGGCCGCGACTTTGAAATAGTCGCAAGCTCCTTTGTGTCGCTATGAAAAAGGCCTACGAACCCCTGAATATGGTTATGAACGGCCGCTACGCCGTTTTGTATGGGAAACTGCCCCCGGTCATCCAACAGGAAATCCTTGTCAGGATGGCCGAACTCATCGAGGAAGAAAGGGACTATGAGGACAAGGGAAACTATGGTCACTTCTGCAATATCCTCCCGACCATCGCAATCGATGATGTGTTACGACGGAACGGGAAGACTGCCGAAGAGGCCTTTGAGATGATTTCTTCACATATGTGGGCAGCCCTCACTCCGGAGAAGTTCCAGAAGATGTCCAGGTTGCCTTTCTTCCTGTCGGTGATGCGCAAGATTATCCCTCTGGGCTTCAAATATGGTTCAGGAAAGGGCTGGAAGTATGTCTGGCATCCGGAAGACCCAAAGGAGTACTATCACTTCGAGACGCTGGAGTGCCTGTATAAGCATATATTCTCCAAACACGGGGTTCTGGAGCGCTTCGGCCCCATGTTCTGCCACAGCGACATCATCAACTACGGCAATCTCCACAACATTGATTTCATCCGCACCCGGACCCTTTGCCAGGGCGGCGACTGCTGCGACTTCCGCTTTGTGAAGCATCGCAGGGGAGAAGTCTGGGAGCGCACCAAAAGCATATAACAATCATCATTGAATATGAAACCGAACTATAAAAATTGGATGCCGAAAGGCATGATATGGAGTTTCGCGGCAGGAACGGCCGTGGCCCTGGCTCTGACACTGATTATCGATGTCGGCTGGTTAAAGATCCTCTTGCTGATCCTTAGCTTGGCCTTGGCCGGCGTGACCGTCTGGACTGTGCTGATGTACCGGGCATTCTCTTATGACGGGAAGCGGCAAATGTCCCGCCAGATCATCGACGGCGTGGCAGAATATATAAACCTTCCCGAAGGTGGCAGATGCCTTGACGTGGGCTGCGGCAGCGGAGCGTTAGCCAACGCCGTGGCCAAGCGGAACCCGCAGGGCACGGTGACAGGCATCGACCGCTGGGGGGCTGAATACGCTTCCTTCAGCAAGAAACTCTGCGAGGATAATGCCTTTGCGGAAGGTGTGGCAGAGAGAACCGACTTCGCTCAAGGGAACGCACTGAAGCTGGACTTCCCGGATGGTACTTTCGATGCAGTCACATCCAACTACGTTTATCACAACATACCTAGCCGTGACCGTCAGGTAATCCTGCTTGAGACACTGCGCGTGCTGAAGAAGGGAGGTACCTTCGCCATCCACGATATCTTCTCGAAGGGCAAATACGGCGACATGCAGTCCTTCGTGAAGAAACTCAAGGAGCTCGGCTATGAACGGGCGGAGCTCGTTCCCACGGATAACGGCCGGTTTATGTCCCCTTGGGAAGCCAGGTGGATGGGGCTGTCCGGGTCGGCGTTACTGGTAGGGAAGAAATGAGTAATGGATAAAAGCGCTTTTCTACAGACGATCTACTTGCCGATGCATTTAGCTTAACCACAACAGTATCAGCGTTTTATGTTTTTAATCGGTACAAGCGCTTTATTTCCAGATTTTTAGCATTTTCTGGCAAATACAACTCGTTGATTCAAAGTGCTTAGCAAAATGACTTGTACCGCGGCCTTCCGACACATTTTTCGACCGGCAGGGGAGGGTCACTCCTGTAATACTTCCTTGAACTCCATGATGTCAAGCATTGAGAATAAAACGCCATAGATGGAAGCGTTCCAACTTTGGTGGAAGTGACCGTAAAACCAGTGGGAGAGAGGCTGTCCAGCCTCGAACAATGAGTCAAAGATCCGATCCAGGATTGCCCTTTCTCGCTCACAATCCTCCAGCAAAGTCTCGTCCCTCTTGGCCCAGCCCATAAGCCCATCTTTCGTGAGCAGTTCGCAGAATGAAGGGGAAGTGTGAGTCACAACAATACCGACCTTGTGTTTAGCGTTTATTTCAGCTAAGGCCTCTTCGTCATAATACGGCATCTCATCCGCCCAGAAACAAGCCGTCTGGGCGGAATGAGGCCGTGAATCAACAGCGAGGCGATAGGTCCTATCAATGCTGATGGCACCGCCAATGCAGAGGATGGTATGGCCGCAAGCTGTGACAATGCTATAATCCGGGATACAGCGGAATCGCTCGTGGTGGATCCGCTGCTCCTGGAAGTAGGCAGGATCATCATGATTCCCGCGGATCATCACGACCCAGTTGTTCGCCTTGGCCAGCCGCCGCGAGATCTTTATGAAGACCTGATCATAGTAACCGGGCTTTTCAAATCCAAAACCGCAGTCACCGGCTACGATAAGCAGCGTGTCGGTCATCCCGTACTGGACACATAGTTTGAACACCATCTCCTCAAAAGCACCGTGAATGTCTCCGCACACCACAACGCTTCTCGCTTCACGATAGTTGAACGCCAAAATCTCTCTATTCATAAAGGCCACGGTTCATACTGTTTGTGCCATTTTGTGCTTTTGATGATCTTCCAGTATACCTCCTTGGTCACTTCGCCAATATTTGGGAGCCAATACTGGTTTGTAACCCCATCGCGGTTCATATACTTGTCGGGGTGGGGGCGGAATCCGACCATATCTTCCTGACGAAGAATCTTCAGGATAGAGTCTATCTCATCCACCTCAAGAGTTATGCCTTGATTATTCAAATCGATGGCGATCTCAGCCACCTCGTCATAAAAGCCATAGACACCAAAATTAAGGTGGAAACGGTATGGTTCTGAATCATTTTCTCTCCAAGGTGACAGATGAATTCGTGCATATGATACATCCATACAATGAAATGCACGATTCTCTTTACGCCACCTATCATATGCTTCCTGAATATCCAGATCCATCCCCTCAATTTCTTGTCCTTTGCTGTCATATCTCATGAACAACTCGATATCGCTCATAGTCTTCGAGTCGTTAAGTACTTCACGTTCGTACTTATCTTCTCGTCCTTCAAATCTAATCAGGGCAAGTGTGCGATAGGCTGCAGACCATACTGTGATATATGTCCTAAGTGTTATCGAGTCAAACTCCGAGGGCTCGGCCACTTTGACTTCTTCCAACCCTTTTATAAGCCTCTCATCATCCTTGCCGTCATGCCATTCCGGATCAATGCTGTAAAGTACTTTCCGTGGAATATCACCACTTCGTTTATCGTAGGGAAGATATCTCTCTACATAGGCATGATACTCTTCCGGTGCTTCGCATATCCAATCCACGACGGCATTTACGTGGGCCTCAAGCGTCAGAAGATACTCCTTCATGTCTTCCCGATACTTTTCCTTATTGCTGGTTGTACTCTCCGCATTCTGGAGTACAGCCATCTTGGATCTATTATCGCTAAGAATCAGATAATGGAAATCATTGTAATGTGCCGTCAGGACCTGCAGCCATTCTCGCTCTCGCTTATTCACCTGCGCCCATATCCAGAAGAAACGGCGGTCATCATCGCCCATGACCTTGAGCTTGCTCATAGATGCCTCAATACGCAGCATCACTTCTTCACTACCGGCATCGATTACAAGGCCATTGAGCCTGTCACCTCTGGCAAGAATCTGCCAGGCATCATCATACTGAAAGACGGGTATTTCTCTTTTCATATTCCTTGTTGGTTTTGAATGATTGACTTCAACTCATAGAATGAAACCGGCTTGAAGCCGTTGTTATCTACACCCACATCGTACTGGGTAGGGAAGAGCATGCTTAGCCGGGGGATGTCCTTTCCTGTCTTGCTCCTGGGCCCGGAGTGAACGTGGCCGAAAAGCTGCCATGCACCATCGTAAGCCCCTCCATAACATAGGAACGGATTGTGATTCAGAATGATTTTCTGTCCATCTACGCTGATGCTCATCTGCTGTGACACGTGTTCGAATCTGTCCATGAAGCCCTGCTTAGCGTTCTTCATATCATGATTCCCTAGTATCAGGTATATCTTTCCATTCAGTCGATTGTAGGCCGACATCCACTCCCTCCAACCTCCAAAGGCGAAATCGCCCAAATGGAATACCGTTCCGTTCTCAGGGACAGTCTCATTCCAGTTCCGAATCAGAGTCTCATTCATCTCTTCGACAGTTGCAAAGGGCCTCTTGCAGAACTTAATAATCCCTTCATGAAAGAAATGGGTGTCTGAGGTAAAGAACAGGTTCTCTCCCGAGAACTTGTTCTGGAAAAGGCTGATGTTCTTCGTCATTTGTTGTCTCCATTTATCAGATTTACTACTACTTTCACCATGATGTCCATCTCCTCGGTCTTGCTTTCTGCAATCATTAGGGTGAGGGCTACCAAAGCATTGTCAGCTATACGTTTATGGCCATCTGCCGCATACAGGATATGATTGTTTTCCATGAACCAGAGGAACAGTGTGGCGGCAATCCGCTTGTTGCCGTCCGTGAACGAGTGGTTCTTGACAACAAGGTAGAGCAGCATCGCAGCTTTCTCCTCGACGGAAGGATATAGGTCCTTGCCGTCCCAGGTCTGGTAGATCTGTCCGATCGAGCTATGGAAGGACTGGTCTTTCTCGTGAGCGAACAAGTCGCTGCCGCCGAATTTAGCCTTGAGGCTTCGGATGACTTCCATCGCATTGTCGTAAGTAGCATGGAAGTATTCTTTGCTCGTTGCCCTTATTCGCAGGTTCTGGTAGTCATAACTATCCAAGGTGTCCAGGGCATAAGTATAGTCCTTGACCACATCGAATATGGACCGGATCTGGTCGTCGGCAGGGGAGTCCAGGTATCCCATCGTGCGACCCATAACGTCCACAAGCGCCTTGAGGTCATCATACTTCTGCTGGACCAGGTCGTTCTTGACCGCATAGCCCTTGATGAGATAGTCTTTGAGGACGGAGTTCGCCCAGATACGGAACTGGGTGCCGCGTTGGGATTTGACGCGGTAGCCTACGGAGATGATTACGTCGAGGTTGAATAGCTCAGTGACATAGGTTTGGTCCCCATCTCTACCCATATGTGCAAATTTTGCACATGTGGTATCTCTTGTCAATTCACTTTCGTTGTATATGTTCCTTATATGCCGTTGAATCACAGTCCTGTCTCTCTCGAAAAGCAAGGCCATCTGTTCTGAACTAAGCCAAACGGTCTCATTCTCAAGCTTAACATCGATACTGGTCCTGCCGTCGGCAGTCTGGTAGAGGATAATCTCCCCTTTGGAGGGAGCAATCAACTGCTTCTGATTTGTTTGTGTTGCCATATTGTTGTAAATTTGAAATGTGGAAAGATTGAACGTCATTACGGTGCCCGCCACCGATCTGGATGGGAACTACCATACCGCTTTCACGGTATTCGATGACTTCTCTGAGGATTTACGGTCCTCGGCCGGATGGACATTGCGTGACGCCATCGAGTACTACGCCCGGAGATACGGGGTAGAGAAGGGCGCAATCAGGCTTATACGTCCTTTCGTTCCACAGGAGAAACACCTGCGGGAGCGCGGAGAACGGATATGAGGGTACGGGGTTGGAGCAACGGATAATCTCAGGTCCAAGCGCCCGCACCACTTGATGGGTCGGGTACTCTGTCCACATAACACGTTATGTTGCTCCGTTTGATCGAGGACGGAAAACCTGAGAATTTTCAACAGCAAATATACGGTTTACTAGGAAGTATTGCAAATCATATTTAAACTAGTTGGAAAGCCTATCTTACAGCACAGATGAGAAAAATGGACAGATACGGATGTAAGCGTCCCCTTTTTGTAGCCCTCCCTTAAAGTCGGACAGAGTTAAAGTTTACAAAAACGATTAACTTTGTCATATGAAGAAGAGTAGACACAGTGAGACCGAGATGGTCAATGCCGTCAGGCAGTTGGAAAACGGAGTATCCAGGGATTTGGTTGCCCGCGAGCATGGGATGCCAGAGTGCATCAGGACGGACAACGGCCCGGAGTTCATCTCTGAGAAGTTCAACGTATGGTGTCAGACGAACGGCATCAAGCACAAGTACATCCAGCCAGGGAAGCCGACCCAGAACAGCTATGTGGAGCGCTTTAACGGCAGTTACCGCAGGGCTATCCTGGATGCCTACATCTTCCGCAATATCGAAGAGGTCCGTGAACTTACGG
>JAEEGJ010014791.1_pt1 | contig 18403 bp, 16 predicted proteins | sample 8958761 | NCBI WGS metagenome assembly JAEEGJ01 (sample SAMN16246546, study PRJNA631951) | gut metagenome | biome: gut microbiome; feature: rumen; material: RS-attached | host: Bos | place: Iran: Karaj | collected 2018-10
ACTCAGGATCCTCATCCGCTTGATTATTCAAGATGCAACATTCCCGTTCAGCAGTTTGAGGAGTTCTACGAAGCCTTTGATGTAAAAGAAGGCGACAACATGTACCTCGCGCCCGAAGACAGAATTATTGTTTGGTAAAAGAGATTTCGGATAATCCGGAAACATCATAGATACTACTTTTTTTTCGAATTTGCAATGACAACATATGCTGAGCCTGCTACAATGGTATAGTTAGAGGCTTATAAAAGCAAAAGGAGAGAGAAAAAATGAAAAGACGAGTAGTATCTATGCTACTGGCAACTTGCATGTTGACAGTAGCGTTAGCGGGCTGCGGCGCAAACAGCGTATCACAAGAATCTACCGCAGAAATTTCAGTTAAAAGTGAAGAACAGGCAACATGCCCGGCTGCATCAGAAGCATCATCTGCAGGTGAAGTCGTAGATGATGCCTCAAATGGCAAAGGCGGAACCCCTTGGGTTGATTCTGCCATAAAAGAAAACGTGACAGCTGATACTGTTACGGATCCCACGGACGATTTCAACATTTACGCCAATAAAGACTGGTTTCTCGAGAATGATATACCTGAAGGTTATGCTGCTTGGGCACCATATTATGAGCGCGGACTTGAAGTTAAGAAACAGTGCATGGAGCTTTTAAAGGATGAGAGCATAAAGGGGCATGATGCTGAGCTTATTCGTACTTTGAACAGCCTTGTTCTTGACTGGGGGAGCAGAGATAAGCTTGGCGTAAGTGAAGTACAGGATGAGTATGACAAGATAGTTAAAGCTAAGAGTATTGATGATATCACCAAGCTTTTAACGGATAAAGAAACCGTTTATGACTACTATAATTTTATAGATTTCGGAGCAATGAAGGGGCTTAACGATCCGGAGAAATACCTGGCTTGTATAGATACTCCCGGCCTTCTTCTCGGAGATTCAGCCGAGTATTCTCAAAGGACCGAGAACGGTGAAATGAACTATAATTTCAGCAAAGAACTTTTTGCATATATGGCTCAGAAGTTCGGAATGACTGAAGATGAGGCGAACAAGTGCTTTGATAAAGCTATAGAGTTTGAGACCAAGCTCGCTTCCAAGATATATTCAACACAAGAACAGTACGCTGATGATTTTTATGAAAAGATCAACAATGAAATGAGTTTTGATGAAGCTGTTTCATATTGCAAGGTTTTTCCGTTAAAAGACGTTATTACGGAATCAGGATATAAGTACAACGGAGTATACCTTGTATCTACTCCCGACTATCTCACTTATCTTGATGAGGTTTACACTGATGAGAATTTAGATGCTATCAAGTCTGTTATGATAGTAAATGATGTTTTGTCTTATGTAACTTCAATTGATAAAAAGACTTATGATAAAAGAAATGAACTTCGCGCTAAGTACCTTGGAACCTCCGGTGCAGTAAGTGATGAAGAGATGGCTTACAATTATGTGCTTGGCACACTCCCTGATTCCATGCAGATGGTATACATCGATAAGTACGGTTCGGAAGAAGACAGACAGAAGATGACGGAGCTTTGTAAAGAAGTCATCGACACATACAGAGAGCTTCTCTCAGAGAATGACTGGGCGTCAGAGGAAACTAAGAACTATGCGATAGAAAAGCTTGATAATATAACTATTCACGCCGCATACCCCGATAAGTTCAATGATACGTCAGGTATAAACATTGACGGATGCACATTTATAGAGGCAACCAAAAAGATCGAGCTAAATGCCATCAAAGAGAACATCAAGCTTCTCGGTACCAAGGTCGATAAGGAAAAATGGGCTGATGGAATGGCTGTAACTCAGTGTAATGCCTTCTATAACCCTCAGGACAACAGTATCAATATGATCATTGGAATGATGGGTGAGCCCTTCTTTTCAAGTGATATGAGCACAGAGGAACTCTATGCTTCTATCGCAGGCGTCTGGGTAGGACATGAGGTCTCACACGCTTTTGACAGTAGCGGAGCTCAGTTTGATAAAGACGGACATTTCAGAGACTGGTGGACCAAAGAGGACAAAGAAGAATTCCAAAAGCGCATAGAGAAAGTGGATAAGTATCTTGATACTATCGTAGCGTTTGGAGATAATCATTTTATCGGCACCAATATCGACACTGAGATGGTTGCTGATATCACCGGACTTCAGTGCGCACTCAGAATGGCTTCCAAGATTAAAAACTTCGATTATAAGAAGTTCTTCATTACGTTTGCCCGTATGAGAGCCGAGATCTCAACATATAATTCGGAACTCAACAGACTTTTGCAGGATCCTCATCCGCTCAATTATGCAAGAACCAATATATCTGTTCAGCAGTTTGATGAGTTCTACGAAGCCTTTGATGTAAAAGAAGGCGACAACATGTATCTTGCGCCCGAAGACAGAATTATTACCTGGTAAAAAGAAATATCTTTTCAAAAACATAATGAAATAACTTAGAAAGGCCTTGCAAATATTCGTATTTGCAGGGCCTTTTTTTTCTCTGAAAATGCCATGTTTTCGGGCTTTTTGGTTTTCTTTTTATTATAATATCAAAAAGTGTTGACATACTTCATCAGATGGGGTATATTTACTTCGTCAGATGTGCTATGGCTAACGTAGTATATTTAACATAGTAAACGTGACGTAGTATATCAGCGGCGAATGGTGGCCACATCGACGCTTGATTACTATAGAGATACTCGTAGTTGGTTGAAAATAGGAGAGATATACGTAATGAATTGTTATCTGGAAACAAAGAACTTAAATAAAAGATATGGCTCTTTTGAAGCAGTAAAGAATATGAACGTTCATATATACAAAGGCGATATCTACGGACTTATCGGTCCCAACGGCGCCGGAAAGACAACCCTTATGAAGATGATCATCGGCTTTGCGAATCCAACAAGCGGCGAGATCGTATTAAACAGTGAGAAGAAGGGCGAAGGCGTTATCGGTAATCTTATTGAGAGCCCGGGAATCTACGGACACCTTACAGCCTTTGAGAACATGATGCTAAAGGCAAAGGCGCAGGGAGTATACAACAAAGATGAGCTACTCGACATCCTTGATTTTGTCGGACTTTCAAATGTACCTAAGAAGAAAGCCGGTAAGTTTTCACTTGGTATGAAGCAAAGACTCGGAATCGCGCTTGCACTTATAGGTGATCCCGAGATTCTTATTCTCGATGAGCCGACCAACGGCCTCGATCCGCAGGGAATCATCGAAGTAAGAGAGCTTATTCACAGATTAAGAGCTGAGAGAAACATGACCATCATGATCTCAAGCCACATCCTGAGCGAGCTTCAGAAGGTTGCCAACGTATTCGGCATTATCTCAAACGGCGAACTCGTGATGGAAGTTACTTCCGATGAGCTTATGGAGAAGTACAACGGCGATTCGGGCGCGCTCGAAGAGTTCTATCTCGATGTAGTAAGAGGAGGAAAGAAAGTATGTTAAACCTGATAAAGATGAATATCTCAAGGCTTTTTAGAACAAAGGCTTTATATACAACAACGATCATTGAGTTCATTCTCTTTTTCCTTATTACCATGGTAGGAGGAGAAGGAAGCGTAGTTGAAATGGCGGGAGAATTTCTCGGTTCAGGACTTGTTCTTATGCTTGTCGGAATCTTTGCCACCGTTTACAGCGATGAAGAGAGAAAGAGCGGTTTCCTTAAGAATCTCGGATCATCCAAGGGCAGAAAGAGACTTATCTTTGTATCAAAGATTCCCGTGATCTTTCTTTACAATGTGATCCTTTTGATCGCAGGAACCGCAGCCACATATATCGGAATGATGGGAAGAGGAGCAGCCATCGGTAATCTTGCTTCATTTGCAGGCTTCGTATTATTCGAAACACTCATCGGAACGGCCTTCGGAACAGCCTTCCTTGCTATATATGAGGTCGCAAGAGGAAATGTAATGCCTATTATCCTTACGATAATTGCTGCAGGAAATCTTCACGGAATGCTCCTTAGTTTTGCGGAAACAAAGATTGCACAGATGATCCCGGCGCTTGCACCCGCGATGGAGGCTCAGATTCTTTCGGGAAATCTCATCGTTTCAAGAGCACAACAGATAAGTGTGATAAATCCTTTTGACCATATTGCGGTTCTTGTTGTGGCAATTGTGGGCATTGCGGTTTACACAGTCCTTGGAATGACAGTATTTGAAAAGAGGGATACATTCTAATGAAAACATTTAAAAAGATTATCATAATAGCTCTTTGCGTGGTTTTGGGACTTATAAACATCGCCATGGATGTAAGAATAGTCGGAAAGCTGATCAATAGGGTAACTCCAAAAGACGGAATAAACGAGAGTCTTTATGTTGACATAAACGGAACCAAGCAGTGGATCAGTATCTACGGCAAAGATAAGAACAACCCCGTTCTTTTATACCTCCACGGTGGCCCCGGTTATTCGACCAGCATGATAGACTATGCCTTTACAAGAAAGTGGGCAGATGTATATACGGTTGTTACCTGGGATCAGAGAGCTGCCGGAAAGAGCTGGTTAAATAATACTAAAGACACTACACCTATAAGTCTTGATACCATGATGGAAGACGGAGTTGAGATGACTGAGTTTTTGAGAAGCCATCTTGGAAAAGACAAGATCTCGATCATCGGACATTCATGGGGCTCTATCTACGGAGCAATGCTTGTACAGGATCATCCCGAATACTATGACTGCTTTATCGGAACAGGAATGGTTGTTGATCTGACAAAGAACGAGGAAAGGTACTGGGAAGCAGCCAGAGAGTGGGCAAAGGGAAATGAAGAAGATGAGCAGCTCATTGAAAAGTGTGCGTCGGGAGAAATTCCGAAAATGAGTGATGAATACTATCAAGCGAGGCAGGGAATGATGGAAAAATACGGATATGACATTAGCGCTGAAAAGAGTGATTATAGTATTCCCGCAACTTGTTTCTTTAATCCCTATTATAGTCTTTGGGATTGGTATAGGTTTATGACAGGCACAGCTGGATCCAATCCTTATCAAGACTGGGATGAATCAGAAGAATTCATTAGCCTTTCCATACTTGATAGAACTGAGTACAAAGTTCCTTATTACAACATAAACGGTGATAAGGACTATCAGGCCAACTTCGAACTTGCTCAGGATTATTTTGACAGTGTAAAAGCTCCGAGAAAGAAAATGTATTATATGAAGGATATGGCCCATGGACTTATGGAGGTAAGATCGTGCGAATTTTCGGATATAGTTCATGAGATTGCTGCGACGGAGAGTGGTAAGTAATAGAGTTATTGGTTTTATATTGAGGAGAAATCATGAAAAAAGGAATTAAAAAAGTTTTTACGGTAATAGGTAAGATCCTATTGATAGTATTGTCATTCGTCGTTGTTCTAACATGTGTGGCGATTATATATAACAAGATTCAGTGCAAAAAAGAAGAAAGCTTCTGGATCGATCCTCCGGGACAGATGGTAGAGGTTGACGGGCACAGGATGCATATTTACAGTGAGGGCGAAGGAGATCATACAATTGTATTCCTTTCCGCCTGGGGTGATACTAGTCCGTATAACAATTTCCTTCCTCTTTGCAGGGAACTCAGCGCTGACGCAAGAGTCGTTATCCTTGAGAGATTCGGGTATGGCCTTAGTGATAGCGTAGATGAAGAGAGAACCTTTGATAAGATCCTCGAAGAGGACAGAGAAGGACTTGTAAAAGCAGGTATTGAAGGACCTTATGTTCTGGCTCCACATTCAATTGCAGGACCTGAATCAATTCTCTGGGCTCAGAAGTACCCTTCCGAAGTAGAAGGAATCGTGGGAATGGACATTTCCGTTCCTGCCTATAGAGATGAATATGCTACCCAGAAAGTGAGTGAGGATTTCATGGAAAAAATATTGCAAGAGACCGGGCTTGTTAGGTTTGTATACGGAAATATTATGGCTATGTACGGAAAACCGGCAGGTGAAGCAGATAAGATGGAGCTTGCCATAGCTTGCCGACACGGAAACAACAAAAACAAGATAAGTGAGTATGAGCATCTGGTAGAAGCTTTGGATGAGATTGTAAGCATGCCGCTTCCTACTGTGCCAACAATTCAATATATAGCTATGCAGGACAGTGATCCTATATGGGAATCCGGTCATCAGGATTTGGTTGATGCATCGGAAAATGGCAAGCTTATAAAGCTTGACTGTGGCCACTATGTTTATTGGTACGAACAGGACAGAATAGTAAGAGATATCAAAGAGTTTCTTAAGACTCTTTGATGAGAAGAAATATGGGATAAATTGAGAGGTTTGAACGGTTATGAAAAAGTATTCTTTATTTTTGTTCGCGGTAACAGCAGTTTGCATTATAGTTGGACTTGTATACAACTATAAGAGTTTTGAAGGGATCAAGTATATTAATTCTTCGAAAATGATAAAAGACGAAGTAAACTTTGGTAATGTGGAAGTTAAAGAGGTCAAGATCGATATGGACCACGGCGATATCTCTTTTGCCTACGGATCTGAACTTACAGTTTCTTCCTTGTATCTTAAGGAGGATCTTCCCAAAGTGACTTATGAGAACGGCGTTCTCAGTGTAATACAGAAGATTCCCGTGAGTAATTATGTTAGCGTAAGGCACTCAGAGGATGAATATCTGACCAAGGTAACCATTCCGGAGGGGACAGTCATCAAGAAAATTGAGTCCGTTTCAAACAACTGTGATGCTTATCTTGAAAATATTGACGCTGAGGATGTTACCTTCAAGCAGAGTACCGGTGATGTTGATATTAAGGGATGCAAATTTCAAAATCTGATCGCTGATTGCCAAGACGGAGATTTTTATGTTTCCGGAGAGTTTGCCAATGTTGATATTAAACTTGAAAATGATGATGTCACGCTTTCAGGTAAACTTGATCAAGTCAAGGTCGATGTTATTAACGGCGACATAGAATTAAATACAGAAGGACCAATCGATTTAAACAAGGTTTCAGTCAATACTTTAAACGGAAACCTCTACATAAACGGTAAGGAAATCGGCGATTGAGTGTTGAGCCGCATGAGTGATTAATTATACTTCAAATCCGGAGTGAATGAAAAGAGAGACCTGCGATCGCAAGTCTCTCTTTTCTTTTATCATATTGAGTTAATCAACTCTTTTATGTCCCCAGAAGAAGAGGGCTACGGTGCCCGGGCCTGTGTGGCTTCCGATAGTTGTTCCGATGTCGAAGATCTTGACTCTGCCCTTAAGCTTAGGGAACTTCTCCTCAATCATATCCGCAACGGCTCTTGCATCCTCGTAGCAGTGAGAGTTGGAGATAAAGCACTCTCCGTCGTAATCGGAACCATTTTCTGCAAGCTCAACCATCTTCTGAACCTGAGCCTTCATAACGGCGTTCTTGCCTCTTACCTTAGATCTTACAATAAGTTTACCGGCAAAATCCACGTTGAGAAGAGGGCAGATGCTAAGCACATTTCCGATAGCGCCTGCAGCCTTGGAAACACGCCCGTTTCTCACAAGGTATTTAAGATTTGATACAAAAAACCAGTGGTTACAGTTAAGCTTATTATCCTCGGCCCATTTATATAGCTCGTCAATGCCCATTCCGCTGTCACGAAGATCTGCAAGCTTATCCATAAGAAGACCAAAACCTGCTGAAGCAGCAAGCGAATCTACAACATATATCTTTCTGTCCGGATATTTTTCTTCCATTGCGCTCTTGGCAATCATAGCTGAATTGTATGTTCCGGAGATTCCTGAGCTAAGTGTAAGGTGAAGAACGTCCTTACCCTGAGAAAGGAAACTTTCAAAATACTCTTCATATTCTCCGACGCTGACCTGAGAAGTTCTTGTCATAGCTCCGTCAGCCATCATCTGATAGAATTTATCGAGGGAAATTGATTCTCCCAGATCATCCTGATACTCTGTTCCGTCGATCTCAAAATGGAAGCAGATGTATTTGATGTCTCTTTTTTCAAAATGTTCTTTGGAAAGGTCTGCGGTAGAGCAGGCACTTAAAACAAAATCACTCATTTTTACCCCTTTTCAAGACTTTTTTAATTATTTTTTATAATACATTATTATCACTTTTCTATCAAACCCTAAATACTTGATAATTGTTCTCAGATAAACACTGGAATTGTTTGAATTGTCTGAAAATAGCAACACAAATAAAAAGATGTTTGACAAAAGGGTTCTTACATGGTATATTATATTTACAATCACATAGGAGATAAAACCAAAGCAACCAAGGTGGCTTATGCTTCACCGGAAGTGAGCAGCGGTTATCGGAGCGGATGACATTTACAGCGAGGGTGGCGATGCTTCATCGGAGCCAAGGAATGTCAAGATGCCGCTTAAGGATGTGATTTGATCGGATAAAAACGAAAAAGAGAGGACGAGCCATTGGAAATTCATAAGTAAGGACGGGTGTTCATTTAGAAAATGGATGCCCGTCTTTTTTATTGGAAAAATTCGTCAAATTATGATTTGGGATATTTTTTTATAATAGGAGCTTTTGTTGCAAATATGGCTGTCGTTTTATGATATAATTTTAGAACTATACTTGTTGTGGGTTAGGAGTAAAAATGGCAACCAAAATATTATTTATATTTAATAGCGTCATGCTGGGATTTGGCCTTGCAATGGACGCTTTTTCAGTCTCCTTGGCAAATGGCTTCATGCATCCGCAGATGAAGAGGAGAAGGAGACATGAGATATCTTTTGTCTACGCAGCATTTCAGTTTGCGATGCCTGTTATAGGCTGGTTCTTCGTTCATAACGCGGCTGAGTTATTTGAGGGATTCAGACCTTTTATTCCTTGGATTGCGCTTATCCTGCTTTCCTTTATCGGCGGCAAGATGTTTATTGAGGGCATTCGAGAAAAGAAATGCACAGAGAATCATTCCTGTGATGAGTGCACCAATACAGAATGTATCAATCATAAAGGCAATGATTCCAGAGTTCTTTCCAACAAGATCCTGATTCTTCAGGGAATCGCTACATCAATTGATGCTCTTTCTGTCGGATTTACCATTTCATCATACAGAACACCAAAGGTTTTGGTCTGTGCGCTGATAATAGGGGCAGTTACTCATGTTATCTGCTATATCGGTCTTAAGCTTGGAATCAGGTTTGGGACGAAGCTTGCGGGCGGAGCCAAGATAATTGGAGGACTTGTTCTAATAGGAATCGGACTCGAAATATTTTTTGGATAGGTTTTAGAATTATATGCCACATATGTATATGCATATGTTATCATAGTATTATCAAAAAAGGTCAGCGCGACAGCTGTCTTTTTTTGACTAAAAGAAAAGACTTTGGTGAGGGAGAATAATATGGAACAGAAGAAAAATAATTGGATAAGTGCGCTTATTATCGGAGTATGCGTGGTTATCAGCTGCATCGCACTTGCAATCGGACTTGCACATTTCAGATCGGGAAGTCAGCATACTATTAGCGCTACCGGAAGCGCCAGCGTAGACTTTGACGCAGATCTTATCATATGGAGAGGATCATTCTCCGCTACAGCTTTCTCATCCAAGGATGCATATACACAGATAAAGGGAAATGCTTCCGAGGTTAAGAACTACCTTCTTGATAACGGAATCACAGATGAGGAGATTGTATTTAACTCTGTAGATATCAGAAGAACATACAGGGATATTTACGATGACAACGGCAACTTTGTAGGTTCTGAGCCTGAGGGCTATGAGCTTACTCAGACTGTTACCATTACATCACAGAATATGGATAATGTTGAGAAGATTTCCAGAGATATCTCAACTCTTCTTGATAAGGGCGTAGAGTTTACATCAGAATCACCTGAGTATTATTATTCAGATCTTGATGCTCTTAAGCTTGATCTTATCGACAAGGCAACTCAGAATGCCAAGGAACGTATCGATATCATGGCTAAGAACTCAGGAGCCCATGTAGGTAAGCTCAAGAATTCTGACCTTGGTGTATTCCAGATCACAGCTCAGAATTCAGGTACCCGCAGCTATTCCTATGACGGAGCTTTTGATACCAGCTCAAGACATAAGACCGCAACGATCACAGCTCACCTTGAGTATGACCTTAAGTGATATTTATAATTGAGAATAGAAATGAATTACACTTATATAGTTGAATGTGCCGATGGTTCCCTATATTGCGGCTGGACTAATGACCTTGATAAGAGGATTGCTGATCACAACGCCGGCAAGGGTGCCAAATATACTAAACCAAGACTTCCCGTTAAGCTCGTCTATCATGAAGAGTTTGACACCAAAGAGGAAGCCATGAGTAGGGAATGGCATATCAAACAGCTTGGGAGAGAAGAGAAGCTCAAACTGATAAATAAAAGAAAAAATTAATAATTTATCATATGTGAAAGTGGGCCGATGTAAGCATGTTTACCATGTTTGCATCGGTTTTTTGTTATTTTATCAAATAAAGTGCTTGACGAAACACTTAGTAAATGTTAACATACTTGTAACTTAAATTTGGAATTTTTTTATAGATGATATAAGGAGAGAGAAATGGCAGCAAAAATAAGGAATCTTATTATCACGATGATGGTATTTACAATGACCTTCTCTATGATCGGTTGTTCCGGTGATGAGACTGATACCGGTGCAGCGACAGAAACCGGAACTGAGACAGTATCTGAAGTGTTGACTGACGACTCTTCGGATGGCCTAGAGACACAGAATGAAGAGACACCTGATGCTTCAGCAAAGGCCACATCTAATATTTCCAATGAAGCTACAACTCAGGGTAAGGAGGCACTTGCTACAATTACACTTACCTGGGATATTTCCGATGTAACCATAACTGAGCATGATCCCGAAAATCCAGGTGAACCAGATGGCGTGGCAGATCTTAATATATTTAGCGGAACTGATCTTCAGGAAGGTAAACTTGCAGAAAAATATGATGGCGATAAGCTTTTATATGATGAGCTTCTTTCTGTTGAAGGCAATACAAAGAAATATACATGCAATATTTATTCATGGGATTGCGGTGATATGGATTTCGAGGCAGAACCATGCGCTCCCACCAATTTTTTCCCTGATGTTGACTTAGTTATCACACAGCAAGGAAAGCCCGATAAGCATGCTACATCTGAGGATTTAATGATTTATTCCTATACCGGAATTCATTTCTACGGACTTTGTTCTGTACGAAACGGCGAAGTCGTTGACTGGGTTATTCCCGAATGGCTGACCGAAGGAATGGAGAATGTTGAGAGATGATAGCCGATTGACTATCATTTCAGTGATATGAATACAAAGAAGACCGTGAATCGCTTATGTCAAAAGTTTTTCATCGGTCTTTTTTGATGCGCATTTTACGCGCTTATTTGCTATGGCCATATGATATAATTTTATCTGTGTGAAGTGAGCAAAACTGTGGGGTGCAACAATCGTGCAAGAATAATTGTTTATTATTTATAAGACATAAAGGCAAACATATTCTGGTAGAGACTTCCGCAGGCTCACATCTATCCGGAGGATATGAAGCGGGAAATGGCAGAGGAAGAGCACATAAGCGTTATGCAAAGGTTCAAAGAGCTTTTTTTGAAGCAATCTCAGAGAATGATTAACAGAAGGGGAACATGATTGAAAAGTAAAAAGACATTAATCATAGCTATAGCTTTAGGCATACTATGCATAGCAGCATTTGTTGCAGCTACGCAGTTTGTCAAAAATCGCGGCGGAGTCAATGTAAAATGCAATGAAGATTTCCCGGTTTCGGAAGGACTTATCAGCTACCGCCAGGATGATGCGGCATGGAAAGATAGTTATCTGGGGGATTCGGAGTATACCATGGAATCTTCAGGCTGCATAACAACATGCATTGCTACAGCGATATCAGAAACTGAAGGAGCAATGGACCCCGGCGAGCTTGTAACTCTTTTGTCAGATGAAAAAGTATATGATGAAGAAGGAAACATGCAGTGGAATGAGCTTGATGACCTTGCCGGATTCCGCGCAGATACTTATGGTCAAGTGGATTCTAAATATTTAGACACCTGTCTTTCCGCCGGAAGATATCCGATCGTAAAGGTGCATCGCAGATCGCTTTTTAGCTATCATCATTACGTTCTGATCGTTGGAAGCATGGACGGAGAATATATCTGCATGGATCCCTTAAAGGACTCCTACACCAAGCTGAGCGACTATGGAAATCGTGTATATTCCGTAAGATGCGTATGGTACAAGAATGAGCTTGAAGATCTTGATGAACATAATCTGTCTATGATAAAGAGACTGCCCAAGAATAAAATGGATACTGATAGGTTTTTTAAGACACTGAAACTGGCAATAATCGAAGCGACAGTTGATGGAGATCCATGCTATACGACAACCTCGGTTTTGGATTTTTCCGACCAAAAGTTTTATTTGGGCTGCGACAGTAGTTCAGATTACACCGCATGTGCTATATATACCGAGCTTAACGAATTGCTGGAAAAAGAATATAAAAACTATATAAGATTTGCGATTAAGCATGTTGAAGAACTTAATAATTCAGAAAACGATCCATACGAAAATGAATACAAGGATCTTGAGGTTAAAATAGTATTGGTCAATGATGAGTGGACTGTACAAAAGTTTGAATGCAGCGTGCCAAGATATGTGAATGGCAAACAGAGCGATATGCTTAATGCCTTTGTGGATAAATGTTGTATTATGGATTATCATTAAAGGTGAGATCAGGAAGATTTAACCAAAGTAATGGAGATAAATACCATGGGAAAAGAAGTATTTGAAAATGAGCAGGCTCATTTGACAAAGACTTATAATAAGCTGCTTGGCATTAAGAAAGAGCTCGAAGAACAGATATCCGGCTTAAATGAAAAAGCAGTTGAAGATAAAAATGATATTCGTGACAACATTCGTTTTGACTACGCAGATATAGAGACTACAATGGAAACTCTTGCGGAGATTGAGGTATGGAACAGGTACATCGATACCTACAACGTCGAGAGTAATTCCCTTAGCAAAAGACTTAAGACAGTAAATAAACTGCTTGAGTCTCCTTATTTTGCCAAGATTGAGCTTGTGTTTGAAGGAGAAAGTCAGCCGGAAAGCTATTATATAGGACGAGCTGCCATCTCAGAAAACGGCTATGATCAGATGGTTGTAGACTGGAGATCTCCCATTGCCGAGGTCTACTACAATCAGGAAAATGGCGCTACAAGCTACACGGTAGATGACAGGACCATACCGGTTGATCTAAGGCTCCGCCGTCAGTTTGAGATAGACAGGGATAAGCTGGTTTCCTTTTTTGACACCCAGATTGCAATTGAGGATCCCATGCTCCTTAAATTCCTTTCCCAGACTCGCTCTGACAAGATGCAGGCAATTACCGCAACTATTCAGAAAGAGCAGAATACGGTAATCAGGTACCCCGATACGCAAGTGCTTTTGGTAAACGGTATTGCAGGTAGTGGTAAGACTTCGGTTCTGCTTCAGAGAATCGCGTATCTTTTTTATCAAAAGAGAAAGACACTTCGCCCTGAGCAGGTATGTCTTTTGACACTTAATCCTGTATTTCGCGATTATATAGACAATGTCCTTCCGGATCTTGGAGAGACCAATCCTCCGGCTTTGACCTGGCATGAGTTTTTAAAAGAAGTGGGAGTTCCGTTTGTAGATAACGAATATGACGGCACGGATGATGCAAGCCTTAAGAAGATTCATGACGCCTTGCTTACGCTTCGTCCTACAGAGGATGACTTTTACAATATAACCCAGAACGGCAAGATCGTGATGACTAAGAGCGAAGTTTTTGCAGTGGTAAAAAAGTATTCTAAATTCCCCATGGGAGTTCGTATGATTCATACGGCAGCAGAAGAGCTTGAAGAGAGAGCCAAGAGCATCATTAGAAATAAGGATATTTTTAATGATGATTCTGAGAATACCACAGGCTCTGATACTGCAGAAGAAAACCGCATTGAGAATGATTTTGGCGGTGCGCTTAATTTTATCAGACGTTGCAATTTTATAAACGTTAAGCATGTTGCTCAGAGAATCCTTGGAAGTGAGTACATTACGGCAGCAGAATGGCTCTATACCAAGATGGAGCTGACAGGTATTTGTAACCGCAATGTACGATATGTCATGATAGATGAAGTGCAGGACTACACTGCGGCGCAGCTTAAGATATTTGCCGGCTTTTTCCCTAATGCCCGTTTCATGCTGCTTGGTGATGAATTCCAGGCAATTCGAGCAGGCACAGTTTCTTTTGCAGGGATAAAAGAGATGGCGCAGGAAGCAGGAAAAGAATTTGCAGAGCTTCCTCTTATGACTAGTTACAGAAGTTCGCCTGAGATAACCAAGGTATTTGCTTCACTTCTCCCTCCGGAAAAAAAGCTGATGGTCTCATCAGTAAAAAGACCCGGAGAAGAAATAATCGTAAAGAGCTGTGCTTCTGACAAAGAATACTGTGAGAATCTTAAGACTTTAATAGAAGATTATGAAAAGAAGGACGGCCTTACTGCAGTTATCTGCAGAAACGCATACAGCCTTGAAAAGATAGCGGGAACCCTTGGTGATAAAGCTTTGCAGATTGTTTCCGAAGGTGACAGCCTTCCAAAGAGCGGTGCGTTTCTTATAGAGCTTGCACTTGCAAAGGGCCTTGAGTTTGACAATGTGATCTTGCCCGACGCTGACGCGGAATCCTATCCTACGGACGAACTTGGCAAGCACTGCCTGTATACAGCTGTATCCAGAGCAACGCAGCATCTGGCTGTTTTGGCTAATGGGGAATTGTCAGCGCTTGTAGATTGCTGATTGTTTTGATATTCCTCGAGGTATTATTGTGGTTTGACGATGTTTGACTACTCCATGCAGGAATGATATTATAATAAAAGAAAAGGTGCTACCGATAGACGGTTAGCCCTGTACTATGATAAGTTATTTTTTAATAACCGCTCTAAGTTTCTGAGGCTCGGGCGGTTATTTTTGTGTCTTGGAAAAGGCGACGCTTTTCAGCGCCGCCTTTTTTAGCGTTTATTATAGATACTTTATTGTATTTTTATTAGCGCAAAAGAGTGTATTGTAGGATAATTATATTTATGGAGGTATTCTTAATGGGAAAAGAAAAAGTGGATATTAAAAGCACATTAAAACAAACTGCTGAAAAGGTAGGCAAAGGTGTTTCGGCAGGAGCTGCCACAGCTGCAGATGCTGCAAGGAAGGTTGCGGATAAATCAAAAGAGACATTGGATGCTTCGCAAAAGGCTGTAATCAATGTTATAGATCAAGACGGCAACGGTCAGATTGATAGTGCGGATATTATCTTGATGGCTTTAAAAGTTCCCGGAGTTAAGATTAGCCGAGAAGAATTCTTAAAGAAGGAATTCTTCAAGAATCACCCACAGGAAGTAATAGACAAGGCTATTGCTACAACTCCGGCTTTGGCAGGCATTCCAAGCGAAGAGATAGATAAGATTGTTGATGAAGTTATAAAGTTTGAGAGAAATGCTGTTTCCGGTATCTCAGTCGCTTTAGGTATGCCGGGCGGTGCTGCTATGGCCGCAACAATTCCAGCAGATATTGCGCAGTACTATGGATATATGATCAGAGCAGCACAAAAAATGCTTTATTTATATGGCTTCCCGGAACTATTAAAGGAAGATGATGTAAAGCTTGATTCTGAAACTATTAATGGGTTAACACTTTGCCTTGGAATAATGAATGGAGTTGCCGGAGCAAATAACATGATAAAAGGTATGTCTAAAGCCTTGGCAACAGGTGTTGAGAAGAAGCTTATAAACACCGCACTTACAAAAGGAGCAATCTACCCGATAGTAAAGAGTGTTGCAAGATGGTTTGGTGTTAATATGACCAAAGAGATATTCGCCGGATTCTTCAAAAAATCAATTCCTGTTGTTGGAGGTGTGATCGGTGGTGGATTAACTTATGCTACCTTTAAACCGTGTTGCTACAGATTAAAGGATTCCCTTAAAGATACAATGCTAAGTAATCCTGATAATCACAAAGAGACTGCTGAAGAACAAAAGATTTATGAAGATATTAAAAATGGGGTTATTTATGATGTTGATGAAGAGGATATTAAAGTTATAGATTAAGAAATGAGTGAAGCCGCGACAAATTGTCACGGCTTTGGTTTTATACGATGAATTAAGGCTTTGGAGGAATACGAATACAAAATGAACATTCAGGAATTTAAAGAACAGATGCCTTCGCTGATAGAGCAGGCGCTGGTTATTGGACGAGATGTTATGGGCGAAGAATGCAAGTTGACTAGGTCTATTGATAGCATCGGTGAATTAGATAAGATTGTTGCTAGCCTTCATAATTTATGGAAAAAGAAACTGATAGATGACAACATTGTCCGGAATACAGCATATTTATTGGGAACACTCTTGGGAGAAATGATCATTAATGAACAAGGCTATCATTGGATAATAGAAAATGATCTTCCTGTTGTTGAAACGTTGAGAAATAACCAATTTTCGCCTATTTCAAAGATATATAAGATCATCATTGACGAAGATAACTTTGAAGGCACGCCTAGTGGTTTCTATAAAACGTTTATTACGTTGGAAAGGCTTGCGGAGAAATAATGGCTCTGAACGTAAACGGTATATGAATTAGGAATATCATAATGTGTTTTTGGAAATATACCTTAATTGTTAAATGAAATGCAGTTGTTTCATCTAACAGTCTTAGTACAAGTGTATCTATATTTGCATTAAGCGCATGTACTGCATCATGGCTTACAAATACCATATTGATTATTGGCAGCATAGTCTTTATCCTCTGTTTGTTGGCGGCGGATAAGGAGGACTATATGTCTAAGTTCTTTACTTATGAGGACCGTCTTAACCTTCAAAAGAAACTGAAGGAAAGTATGTCCATCAAAGCTATTGCCGATGACCTAGATAAGAATCCAACAACGATTTCAAGAGAGATAAAGAAATACTCGTCTGAAGTTGCAACAGGCCATCCAGGTTATCCATTCAATGAATGCAAGAACAGATTTAACTGCCGTAGTAAAAATGTATGTGGCAAAGACTGTACACGTAAATCAGATATCTATTGCAAAGTATGTCCAAGCTGTAATGCTCACTGTGACGATTTTGTGCGCGAGATCTGTACAGCACGTTTCAGGCCACCTTATGTCTGCAATGGCTGCGAAAAAATAGGTAAATGCAGCCTTATGAAAACTATTTATGATGCGGAGCATGCTCATGTCAAAGCCCACAATGTAATATCAGAGTCTCGTAGCGGGCTGTGCGTATCTGAGGAGGAGATAGCAAGATTAAATGCTATCATTACACCTTTGGTTAACAATGGTCAGTCAGTTCACCAAATCTATGTTGAACATGAAAATGAGCTCATGTGCAGCGAGAAGACTATCTATAACTACATCGATGCATGCCTGTTTGATATCAGAAACATTGATCTTCCCAGAAAAGTGAAGTTCAGGGAACGATACAAAAAACCTGAATTCAAAGTAGATAAAGGCTGTCGCATCGGCCGTAATTATCAGGAGTATCTTAAGTTTAAAAAGAAGAATCCTGATTTGGCAGAGGTACAAATGGACTCTGTAATGGGGGTAAAAGGTGGCAAATGCCTCCTTACCATACACTTTGTGGAATCCAGCCTGATGCTTGCGTTTATACGAGATGCCAACACATCGCAGTCTGTGATAGATGTATTCAATGGACTGGATGATGTTTTGGGACCTGAACTTTTTGACAAACTGTTTCCGTTTATCCTCACGGATAATGGCAGTGAATTTTCGAATCCTCGTGCCATTGAGTATAGGGACAGTTTTAAAGGCGGCAGGTCATTGCATAGGACAAACATCTTTTATTGTGATGCCGGCTGCCCTTATCAGAAAGGTGCATGCGAGGTTAATCATGAACTCATCAGAAGAATCATTCCAAAAGAGACAAGTATTGATGATCTTACTCAGATGGATATCTTCAAGATGATGAACCACATCAATTCTTATAAAAGAAAAAAACTGAACAATCGTAGCCCATACGAAACGTTCAGCTTTTTACACGGAGAAGAGGTCTTGGCTAAACTTGGTTGCCGCCCGGTTGATGCCAAGGACATATGTCTAAAACCTAAGCTTCTCAAAAAATAAAATGTAAACAAGAGCCGCCAACACATTTACTTCTATAACGTAAATACCAGGGGTGGATTCTCCGTTTACAAATTTAAACGAGAGGGAATTGACCTCTGATTGTCGTACTCTTAAATGCATAATACACCGAAAAAAGTGGATTGTATAGGTTGCATTTGGGTTACAAAAACTGCACCTCGCTTACAAAAGCAGCATTTGGATTACAAAAACTGCGTTTCGCTTACAAATATTTAGTTGTTGAATTACAAAGCTGCATTTCGGGATACAAAACTGCATCTCGCTTTGCAATTGAGTCGCATTGTTGTTTTGTTACATTATAACCCTCTTTTTT
>JAEEGJ010014792.1_pt1 | contig 18401 bp, 20 predicted proteins | sample 8958761 | NCBI WGS metagenome assembly JAEEGJ01 (sample SAMN16246546, study PRJNA631951) | gut metagenome | biome: gut microbiome; feature: rumen; material: RS-attached | host: Bos | place: Iran: Karaj | collected 2018-10
GGAGAGAGACCGGGCGCCAGGTCAGCGCATATAGATACACCTCATCTTCATCCTTGCTGGTGGGAGGGACCAGGAGGCTTTCAGCCTCGCTGAAAGCTGCTGCCGCAAAATCGGTGCACCACTGCTGGGAAAGGCTGCCTTCCCACAGCGTGGATGACTCATCATGCGCAACTTCTCCGGAATCCAGCAGTTTTTCCGACAGGAGAAAAATGCCTTCCGTACCCATATTTGTCTGATCGGCGTCCAGAACGATCCAGGAAACGGGCTGTTCTTCGTAAACACCATAGTAAATGATGTCATCGGCCTGCACCGTCGGGATCTCATCCGCAAAGGCGGGAACAGAGACGAGAGAAAGCAGAACAGCAAGAAAAATCGTAAATGAAATCCGAAAACATCTCATGGCGTCTCTGCAGCCTCCTCAGCGGCATCCGATGGGACGTAGTTGTTGGCAGTTGGTACTTTGAAGGGATCTTCCAGCCAGGCGCTGAACTGCTCAAGAGGGGTTTGCTTCTCTACAAAGAAACGGTAGACAAGGGTGGGGTCGTCACTTGTGTTGTAGGAGGTGTTGGCGATTTTGGCCCGTACGTCAGGGTGGGTCATCTTTACACCGAATTTGTAATAGTGCAGCAGCAGTTCCTGCACATACGGCGTGCTTCCGCCGATCGGATAGACGAAGGTACACGGTTCTTTCTTCGTGATCTGTGTGATCCACCGCTCTGAATTGCTCAGTTCACCGTCTACGCTTTCTTTTGCCACCTGATCTAGCGAGTTGTGGGTGACGCCGTGGCTTTCAAACCGAATGTAGGGGGATTCCAGCATTTCGTCGATCATATCCAGCGTAAGATGGTAGCCGTTTTGGCCGTGGAAGTTGGAGATATCCTTGACGATCGCGACAGAGGCCTTGACATGATACTGCTCCACCAGTGGGAGCAGATACTTATGGGTTCCGCCCCAGCCGTCGTCGAACATCATGATCACGGGTTTTTCAAAGTCTTCCACATGCCACAGATCTTCAAACCAGATCGGTGTGAAGCCGTTGTCCAGCATGTACACGATCTGTTCTTCCAGACTCTCCGGTGAGAGGATGAGATTTGCTTCAAAGGAAGCGTGGCCGACGCCGTGATACATCCGCCCCGGCACGTTATAGTTTTCGGGAACAGCCCAGTCACCGGCACCGGGGGTGCAGTAATACGTTACGAGCTCGGCTTCTTCCGCAGTCACCGTGTCGGGATAAAAACCGACCTCAGCCGCCTCGCAGAAGCTTTCCACCGGGACATAGAGATCGTCACCACCATTGCAGAGGATCGGAGCGGCGTCAAGCGGACGGCTGATCCCAAGATAAATGGCACTGTTTCTGCCTGCGGAAAGATCCACGGCGTCCTTTCGCCAGGAGAGCGAGAAGTCATCGCTGCCTTTTTCATGTGTATAGGAGGTGTCGAGCGCATCGGCAACTTCCGACAGCAGAACATAATTCACGTCGTCTTTCATTTTAGCGCCGCCGGGCAGAAGAATTCCGTCAAAATATACTGTGATATCGGTATCTTCCATCTCCGGTTCTATAAACGGCGTCGGCTCCGGTGTTGGTTCGGGCGTCGGCTCCGGTGTAGGTTCCACAGAGGGAGAAGGTTCTGCCGATGGCGGGGAAGCGCTCCCGCAGCCGGCGCAGAGGAAACTGGCTATCAGAAGTATACAAAGGACAAAGAAAACCAGATAAGTTGATTTTCGCATTTCAGAGGTGGCCTCTCTTTCTTAAAGAGTAAATATTATTCTATCATTATGGCGGTTCCTGCGCAAGATGTGTTTCCCAGAAGAAGAACTGGCATAAAATGACCGGATGTTTGAACTGATGCATAAAGACAGAAAAGGCAACAGACCGAAAAGAAAAGCTGTTTTGAAAGAACTGAGTTGTCATCGGTGTAAGCCTGTGTTATCATGAAAACAGATAAAAATATAAAATATATATAATAATATTGATGAGACAGTGGCACTGATCGGGAATGATCTTGCGTACCGGATTTGATCCTGGCCTCAGAGAGTCTGCCAAGGCAGATTTCTGCGGAGGAACTGTCTCTGCCACGTTCATTTCAGATATACCGGAACGAAAAGAAAGACGGAGGAACAACGGAGATGTTTGTTGTCCTGCTGCTGTTATGGATGATTTTTTCTGGAAGTCTTACAGCTGCGAACCTTGTCCTCGGAGCCGTTATATGTGCTCTTGTGACCTTTTTCTGCTCGAAATTCATGAGTTATAACAGCCACGGATTCTGGAAAAGCATGAAGAAAGCACCAGCTTTTCTGAAATATCTTGCCGTACTGCTCAGGGAGATCGTGAGAGAAAACTTTCTGGTGATTAGCTGGATCTACCGGAAAAAACAACCGAAACCGACGCTGGTGCGCTTTACCAGCACCCTGGAGAGTGAAGCGCTGCGTGTGCTGGTAGCAAACTCCATTACCCTGACGCCCGGCACTTATACCGTTAAACTGGAGGAAAAGGAATATGCCGTACATGCCCTTGACGACAGCTTCCAGCCGGGCATTGAGTACAGCGATTTCTTTCAGATGGCAAAGAAACTGGAGGAGAACTGATGGAAGACAGGATCCTTACGGGAGTGCTGATCGTATTTGCGCTCTTCATGCTTGCCCTGATGGGCAGGGTAATCAAAGGGCCGCGCTTTACGGACCGCATCGTAGCGGTAAACGCCATCAACACACTGGTAACGGCATCGATCTGCCTGCTTGCCCGTCTGCATCGGGCTGAATATCTGCTGGATGTCGCACTGATTTATGCGCTGCTTGGCTTTACGGCAACAACGCTGTTGACACGCCTGCTTAAGGCTGACCGAACAAAGGGGGATAAGAAAAAATGATCCGGACTGTTCTGGCATTACTGCTCCTCGCTTTGTCGGTTTTTGTCTTTTTGTCCGAAGTGATAGGCTTCTATAAATTTAACTATGTGATGAACCGCATGCATGCGGCCGCCCTCGGCGATACACTGGGTATAGCTTCTGTGGCGGCAGCTGTTGCCATTCTCATCGCTAAACCGGGCGCTGTGTGCAAGCTGGTACTAATCGTAGTATTTATGTTTTTCACAGGCCCCGCGGTGACTCATCTCATCGCCGGCGCGGAGACCGAGGCACACGACGGCTGCGGCAGGGAATACCGGGAGGAGGATCGAAGATGACGGTTGTGGAATGCATCCTGCTTCTGATTCTGATCGTTACAGGTGTTCTGGCTCCGCTTCAGAGACACCCGCTGAACATGATCATCGTCTTCACGACCTTCGGTCTCGTGATGAGTGTGATCTGGATGCTGCTGCAGGCTCCGGATCTGGCTATTACCGAAGCGGCGGTTGGCACGGGTGTCTCCGGCGTGCTCTTTTATCTGACGTTGCGGCGCATTCGTCAGATGCAGGGAACGGAGGATGACGAATGAACAGATGGAATCGTTGGCTGAACGGGGAAATGACAGTCCCGTTCAGAACAGACTGGAAAGACAGTGGGCAGCAGCCGAAAAGCAGAAAAAGAGTCCGCCTGGATGACCGGCGGCAGCTGAACAGATTTCTTCGGGTTTACACGGCTGTTGCGCTTGTGCTGAGTCTTGTTCTGGCAGCAATCCTGATCGTTCAGGGAACTGCTCTGCCGGATTTTGCAGCGCCGGGCAACCCCACTGACAATGAGGTCGTGCGGCGCTATGTCGGAGCTGCCGAAGAGGAGACAGGAGCGGAAAATGTGATAGCCGGCATGATCCTGAATTACAGAGGATTTGACACGTTCGGTGAAAGCTGTGTTCTGTTTCTTGCTGTCTGCAGCGTGATGCTGCTGCTCTGGTCGGCCGGAGACGAAAAAACTGCGGAGCCGTCTGCAGAACGGGAAGCGCCGCGTGACGCGATCCTGAGCAACGCCTGCAGATTCATTCTGCCCTGTGTTCTGATCTTTGGCCTGTGCATCCTCTTTAACGGCCATATCTCACCGGGAGGCGGTTTTTCAGGCGGCTCTGTGCTTGGTGCAGCGGTGATTCTTTTCGCTGTTGCTTTCGGCGCGGAAGAAGTGCGGCGTTTCTTTACCGGAAGAGTGTTCAATCTTGTCCGGATCACAGGGCTGATGCTATATGCGGTGATGTTCGGCATATATATCTATCAGGGTGCCAACGGAATCGAAAGTGAGTTGGCACACTATTTGGTAATGATCATCGATGTTGCCGTCGGGCTTGTAGTTATGAGTACGATGTACGGATTCTATTCCTTTTACACGAAAGGAGATCTGTGATGCTGACGCTGCTCGTGGACAACCGATATGCCATCACCGCATGTGTTCTGTTTGCTGTTGGGTTTGCGCATGTGCTGCTGCACCCTAACCTGATTCGGAAAGTGGTTGCTTTTAATATTATGGATTCCTCCGTCTTTCTGCTTCTGGCCAGCCGCGGCATGATCGCCGGGCGGACAGCAGCGATTCTCACCGACGGCGGAGCAAATACTGCCCTCTATGTGAATCCTATTCCGGCAGGACTTGTCCTGACCGGTATTGTGGTGTCGGTCAGTGTTTCAGCGTTTTCTCTCGCCCTCATCCAGCGAATCTATGGCGTTTATGGCACAGTGGATCTTCGCATCCTGCTGGAAGCTATGAAGAAAAAAGGAGAGTGAAAGAATTGCCGTTTGTCTGGAATCTGCCCTATTTGTGTATTTTTCTGACTATGGTCACGGCGATCCTTCTCTCGATCCTTCCGGGGGCAAAACTCGCCTTTCAACTGACCGTGGCGGTCGCTGCGATCTGCACAGCGTCGTCTCTTGTGTTCCTGATTACGGAGATCCACAGCGGCATGGCGTTTTCCTTCACCATGGGAAAGTTCCCGGCTCCTTTCGGAAATGAGATCCGCTGCGGTCCGCTGCAGGGACTGTTGGTCACTGTGTTTTCGACGGTGATGTTTCTTTCTCTGCTGGGAGGAAGAGAAGAACTGTTCGCCGATGTGGCGGACAAAAAAGTGGGCCTTGCCTGCGTGATGCTAAACATGATTCTGGCGTCGCTGCAGGTGTTGACCTATACCAATGATATCTTTACAGCCTACGTTTTCATTGAGATCAGTACGATCTCGGCCTGTGCACTGGTTATGATCAAAGTCTCCGGCCCTACGCTGGTGGCAACCGTGAGATATCTCTTCATGAGCCTTTTAGGCTCAGGCATGTTCCTGTTCGGAGTTGTCCTGCTCTACAGCGTGACGGGGCATCTGCTGATGCCTCAGCTGTCAGAAGCGGTTGCCAAGCTGTCTGATGCCGGAGAGTATCGATCTGTACTTGCTCTGTCGCTTGGCATGATGACGGCAGGTCTTGGTGTGAAAAGCGCCATGTTCCCCTTCCATCGCTGGCTCCCGGATGCGCATGGAACAGCTACCACAACGTCGAGCGCAGTGCTCTCGGGTCTTGTTCTCAAAGGGTATGCGGTGCTGATGATTTTGCTGTTCTGCCGGGTGTTTACACTGGAGACAGTCAGAAGCTTGCGAATCAATGAAGCTGTTCTTGCCCTGGGATTCGCAGGGATGATCCTCGGATCCGTTCGGGCTATGCAGGAGACACATGCAAAGCGCATGCTGGCGTATTCTTCCGTGGCTCAGCTGGGTTATGTCTTTATGGGAATCGGTATGGGGACGGAAGCAGGCGTCGCAGCGGCATGTTTTCAGATCCTGGCGCATGCCTTTACAAAGCCCCTGCTTTTTATCTCTGTAGGAAGACTTTCTGCGGTGGCAGGGCACGACAAGCAGCTTTCTGCCTTGCGCGGCAGCGCCTGGAAAGCGCCGATTGCAGGCCTGGGCTTTGGGATCGGAGCACTTTCCATGGTGGGCATTCCGCTTTTTGGCGGATTTGCGGCTAAAACAGGCTTCGCACTGAGCGGCATTTCCGGAGGATCATACACCTGGGCTGTTCTGCTCGTCCTGGCGATGTCCTCTATTCTAAATGCCCTTTATTATTTGCCCGCGCTGATTGCAATCTGGAGCGACAAACCAGCGCAGATCATGCGGAAAGAATGGGATCCGACCTGCATGATCGCTGTTCTGCTGCTCTCCTCTGCAGTTTTGTTCCTGGGCTTGTGCTTCCGGCCGGTCATGGATGTTATCATCCGCGGGCTGGAACTTCTCTGACAATGTATGGAAAAGGAGTAATGGAAACATGCTGATGATGCTTGCCATCGTGCTCCCTGTACTTGGCGCAGTTCTTGTCTTTCGGGAAAAGAACGTCAGACAGGTGCACCGCCTTACGGCTGTGATTGTGTTCATCTCGGCAGCGGTGTCGCTCTGTGCAGTCTGGTTCAGCCGGGAGGTTTTTTCGCTTCTGCGGATGAGCGATATGTTGGCACTTCGTTTTCAGGCGGATGATCTGAGCCGTTTTTTTGTCACGCTTGTATCGCTTATCTGGTGCCTGGTTCAGTTTCATGCCTTCGGATATATGAAACACGAAGGGGAAGAAAGCCGCTTTTTTGGTTTTTTCCTTCTGACCTACGCATCTTTGGTAGCACTTGCAATGGCGAAAAATGCTGTCACGCTCTATATGTGCTTTGAGTTTATGACGCTCTGCTCTATGCCGCTGGTGCTGCACAACGGCAGCGGAAAGTCAAGGGAAGCGGCGTTTAAATACCTGGGTTATTCCACGCTCGGCGCTCTGCTGGCTCTGATGGGCTTTTTCCTGTTGGCCGCTGCGGGTAATACACTGGAATTCGTTCCGGGAGGAGCCGCACTGAAAGGGGAACCCAAAATGCTGCTGGTTGCTGCCTTTCTGGCGGTGCTTGGTTTTGGCGCCAAAGCCGGTCTTGTTCCGCTGCAGATGTGGCTGACGGAGGCGCATCCTGTGGCACCGTCACCGGCCAGCGCAGTGCTGTCGGGACTGATCACCAAAGGCGGTGTTATCGCCATTTTACGTACGGTATTCTGGATTGTCGGAGCTGAAACACTGCGGGGAACCTGGGTGCAGAGTACAGTGCTTGTTCTTTCTGTTATTACAGTCTTTATGGGTTCGATGCTGGCACTGGGGGAGAACCTGCTGAAAAAACGGTTGGCCTATTCCACCATTTCCAATGTATCCTACGTTCTTTTCGGCCTCTTTTCCTTTACGGAATTAGGTTTTACAGGAGCGCTGTTGCAGGTTACAGCCCATGCACTTGCCAAGGACACGCTCTTCCTCTGCGCCGGTTCGGTCATCTTTGCTTCCGGGCACACGTTGGTTTCCGAACTGAAGGGGATAGGAAAGAGAATGCCCGCGACACTATGGTGTTTCACGCTGGCGGCGCTTTCCCTGATCGGCATCCCGCCTATGGGAGGCTTTATTGCCAAATGGTATCTCGCACTCGGAGCTCTTTCTGTCGGTAAGACGATCAATATCGTCGGTGTCGTGATGCTGATGATCTCGGCTCTTCTGACGGCCTTTTATCTGCTGCCCATTGTAGCCGATGCTTTTTTCCCGGGAAAAGACTATATCACGGAAGAGCGCTGTGAGGTATCCCGCACGATGCTTATTCCGGTGATCGTTCTGGCAGCACTGACGGCACTTGCCGGTATGTTCCCCTCAGCGCTGATCAGCTTCTTCTCAGCCCTCGCGGGCTCGCTGATGTAAAGCAGGATGCCTATGCGGATACTAACGTTATTGAGTGTTCTGTTCCCCGTTCTTGCTGGAGCGGCGCTCTTGATCTGGAAACCGCAGGACCGGGCGATACGGAACCGTTATGTGCTTTCTGTGGTGATCCTTACTTCAGCGCTGATCTTTGGCGCGGGGCTGAACGCCCTCCTGCAGGGAGCGGATGCTGCAGCGGTGCATGTGGCGACCATGTCACGGCATCTTTCCATCGCTTTCCGCCCGGACAAGGTCTCTCTCGTCTTTGCGGGAATTATCGGTGTTCTCTGGCCGGTGACTACCGTTTACGCATTCTCGTATATGGAGCATGAGGGGAGAGAAAACCTGTTCTTTGGCTTTTTTGTCATCACCTTTGGTGTGGTGGCGGGAATCGCTTTCTCGGAGAACTTCTTTACGCTTTACCTCTGTTATGAGCTGATGACCCTTGCGACCCTGCCGCTGGTTATGCACGGCATGGACGGAAAAGCCCGCTATGCGGGGAAAATGTATATTCTTTACTCCATGACTGGGGCAGCAATGGCTTTCATCTGCCTGATGTTCTTCTGCCGGTATGCCGATTCACTAACGTTCACCTATGGCGGTATTCTGTCTCAGAAACTGGTGCAGGGGCATGAACTGACGCTGCAGGCAGTATTCGTTCTGGCCTTCTTCGGATTCGGCGTCAAAGCGGCACTCTTTCCGTTTTACCGCTGGCTTCCGGCAGCTTCTGTGGCACCAACACCGGTTACTGCACTGCTGCATGCCGTGGCGGTAGTGAAATCCGGCGCTTTCGCCGTGATGCGGCTTGTTTATTTCGGCTTCGGAACGGACTTTCTGAAGGGAACATGGGCACAGCTGATCGTGATGACAGCGGCATCCATCACCATTGTCTTCGGAAGCGCGATGGCGCTGCGTACGCCTCATCTCAAGAGGAGGCTTGCATACTCCACAGTTTCAAATCTGTCCTATATTCTCCTTGGCTTTGCAGCGATGAGTCCTGCAGGACTCACAGCCGGACTGCTGCATATGATCTATCACGCAGCCATCAAGATATCGCTCTTTTTCTGTGCCGGCGCGATCCTGCACAGGAACCACCTGGAGTATGTCTATGATATGGAGGGACTTGCCAAAAAAATGCCGGTCACATGCGGGACATTTGTTCTTGCGACTCTTGGCCTTATGGGGATTCCGCCTCTGGGCGGTTTCCTGAGCAAGTGGAGCATTGCGGTCGCTGCTGTACAGAACGGACACTGGGGCGGCATGATCGGTGCGGCGGCGCTGGCTGTTTCAGCCGTGCTGACGGCACTTTATATGCTCAGCGCAGTGACACGCTTCTATTTCCCCGCTAAAGACGCGCTCCCGCTTTCGGACGAAACACGGGAAGCGGATTGTCTGATGACAGGATCCCTTCTTTTCCTCGCGGCACTGATCGTCGTTCTGTCGCTGCTTTCTTCTCCGATCGCGGCATGGATGGGAGGGCTGGTATGAGACTGTTTTTGATGGTTTTCGGACCCATTGTGGCAGCCGGAGCGTGCTATTCTCTTTGCCGACGCCGAGAGAGAAACGGAGAACGCCTCGCGCTGGTTGTGACCGGCCTGGTATTTCTTTGTGCGCTGTCTCTCTTCTTCGAACCGGCCGCGGGAGCGGCGGGTGGATTCTGTACTGCTGCCGGACTCGCCTTCCAGAGCGGCAGCATGCAGAGTGTGATGGCGCTGCTGGCAGCTTTCCTGTGGCTGATGACGGCACTGGTATCACCGGAATACTTCGCCGGCGCCCGGGCGAACGGACGTTTTTACATGTTCTATCTTTGGACGCTCGGTGCACTAATGGGTGTTTTTCTAGCCGCGGATTTTCTGACGCTGTTCATCTTTTTCGAGATCATGTCCTTTACCTCCTATGTATGGGTAGCGCAGAACGAGACCGCGGCAGCGATCCGCGCTTCGGAGACTTATCTGTTCATTGCAGTCATCGGTGGACTGACAATGCTTATGGGACTGTTCCTCCTTCATGCGGAAACGGGTACGCTGGCTTTTGAAGAAGTAGCGGCGAAAGCTGCGGAGCTCTCTGATGGAAAGCGCCTTGCGATCGGTATCTGCATACTGGTGGGATTCGGTGCCAAAGCGGGAATGTTCCCGCTGCATATCTGGCTGCCAAAAGCACACCCGGCAGCCCCGGCTCCGGCCAGTGCACTTCTTTCCGGTATTCTCACCAAGAGTGGTATTTTCGGTGTGATCCTCGTTACCTGCCGGCTTTTTGCTACAGTTCCTTCCTGGGGCAAACTGCTGTTGGTTCCTGCTGTGATAACAATGTTTCTTGGAGCCCTGCTGGCGGTATTCTCCGTTGATCTCAAACGGACGCTGGCCTGCTCATCCATGAGCCAGATCGGATTTATTCTCACAGGCATTGCCATGCGCGCTCTTCTGGAGGAACACGGAGCGATCGCGGCGTCCGGAACGATGCTGCACGTGCTGAACCATTCACTCATCAAGCTGACGCTGTTTGTAGCGGCAGGTGTTGTCTATTTCAATGTCCATTCCCTCGATCTGAACGATGTGCGCGGATTTGGGAAGGACAAGCCGCTTTTGAAACTGGCTTTCCTTTCCGGCGCCTGCTCCATTGCCGGTATCCCGGGATTCAGCGGCTACATCAGCAAAACGCTGCTGCATGAGAGTATCGTGGAATATGCCGAGCTGTTGACGGAACATGGTCTCAACGCTGCGCCTTATCATGTGGCGGAATGGATTTTTCTCGCCTCCGGCGGCCTTACGCTTGCTTATATGGCAAGGCTGTTCTATATTCTCTTTATCGCTGAAAAACCAGCACACCAGCATCAGAAGGAACGCTACATGGGAACGCCGACTGCGGCAGTGCTTGCAATCGGCGGATCGCTGATGCCGATCCTGGGGCTCAGCGCTCACGCGACCATGGACCGGATCGCAGCTTATGCCGTCCCGTTCTTTGTCGTGCATCCGATGCACCACGCAGTGGAATACTTCTCCCTGGCGAATCTTAAAGGAGCGGCTATCTCCATTGCCATCGGCATTCTGGTTTTTTTCTTTGTCGGAATGAAAGGCTTGACCGGAAGAGAAAACGGTGTCGAGACGTATCATAATGTCTGGCCGGCACAGCTGGATCTGGAGGATCTGGTCTATCGCCCGGTTCTCAACGCATTGGCTGCAGGAGGCGGTTTTTTCGCCCGCCTCATCGAACTGCCGGGCGCACTGGTCGTTAACGGACCCGGCCTTCGCTGGATCCTGATGCTCGGCACCGCTGCCGCGCGACTGGTGGAGATGCTCGGTGCGCTTCTGGTTCTGACACCCGTGAACGTGATTTTCTTTAGAGCAAAAAGGACAGTTGTTCCGCCTGAGGATGAACAGTTTGCCAGCTATCAGACAAAATTTGAACGCAGCAGCGTGGACCGCAGCTTCGCGTCAGATCTGCTCTGCGCGGGACTGGGTGTTACAGCTGTGCTGATCTTTAGCCTGCTTGTCCGCTGATCCTTCATATAAGTTCATCATCACCAAAATCGGCAGCCTGTTTTTGTGCAGGCTGCTGATTTTTATGCCGGAGTTAAATGAGCCAAACTGCAACTGTGCGATTTGTAAATGCAAAAAATCGATATTTTTTAAATATTGCATTTATAATGAGATAAATATTTTTATTATTCGTCATTTTGCAGTAAAAATAATTAAAAAACTGTGGAACCTGCGGATTGATTCTTCACCAGAGGAATGCTACAATTAATTCAGAATAATAGAGCAAAATGGGAGTTGGCACCATGAAGAAGATGTATGTGCTGATCGGCAATTACGGCAGCGGCAAAACAGAACTGGCGCTGAACTTCGCTTTCGCCGCGGCGGAAAGAGGAGAGCGCACGGAACTGCTTGATCTGGACATGGTGAACACCTATTTCCGCCTCACGGAACGCGGCAATATGACCCGCATGAAAGAGATCCGGCTGGTATCTCCCAATTTTGCCTGCAAGGGCGTGGAAACGCTGTCACTCCCGGCCGAAGTAGCGTCGGCTTTTGCTATGGACTGGGACACAGTCGTGTTCGATGTCGGCGGAGACGCGGTCGGGTCAACGGCGCTCGGCCGATATCATAACGACTTTATGGCGCTGGAACCGGGTTCTCTGGAAGTGTTGAATGTGATCAACATCCGCCGGCCACTCGCCGGGACCGTGGAAAAGATCGTTCACCTGCAGGAGGAGATGCAGATCCACTCCCGCCTGCAGATCACCGGCATGGTCAACAATACGAACCTTGCCGAAATGACAACGGAGGAAGAGCTCCGCGACGGCTATGAAGTGATTCGCGAAGCATCGCTGCGGACCGGTGTTCCCGTGAAGTACACTTCCGGGAAAAAGGAACTGCTCGAGAAATTCCTGGCGGAAGGACACGATCCTGCGTTTATCGGCACGCCGCTTCCCATCGATATCTACATGAAGCGCGACTGGAACAGCTGGATCAAAAGCTTGTGATCGATCCCGCTGTGCGGGTTTGAGATAAGGACTCATCGAATCTGGTAAGCAAAAATCAACAATAAAGAAAAGAGGTAGTATCATGGTAAAGGTGACGATCAACGAGCTTGTCTGCAAAGGTTGCGGCCTGTGCGCAAGAGCATGCCCGAAAGGTGTGCTTGCCCTTTCCAAGACAAAGCTCAACGCAAAAGGCTACCATCCCGCCGAGGTGATAGCTGCGGAGGCGTGCATCGGATGCGCGTCCTGCGCTCGGACCTGTCCGGACGTGGCGATCCGGATCGAAAAGGATTAAGGAGGAAAGAAAGATGGCACTGACTTTGATGAAGGGTAGCGAAGCGATCGCGGAGGCTGCTATTCGCGCCGGAGCCCGTTTCTTCTTCGGCTATCCGATCACACCCCAGACAGAGATTCCTGAATATATGTCGGCCCGTATGCCCGAAGTTGGAGGATGCTTCCTCCAGGCGGAGAGCGAGCTGGCGGCGATCAATATGGTCTACGGCGCGGCCGGCACCGGCGCCCGCGCGATCACATCTTCTTCCAGCCCTGGCGTCAGCCTGAAGCAGGAGGGCATCTCTTACTGCGCCGGCGCACAGCTTCCGTGCGTGATCCTGAACGTGATGCGCGGCGGCCCCGGCCTTGGCAGCATCCAGGCATCCCAGTGCGATTACTTCCAGGCGACCAAAGGCGGCGGCAATGGCGACTATCACCTGATCACTTATGCACCGGCGTCTGTCCAGGAAGCGATCGATATCATGATGTTCGCGTATGAAAAGGCGGAGAAATACCGCGTCCCCGTCCTCTTCCTTGCTGACGGTATCATCGCCCAGATGATGGAGCCGGTCGAGATGCCCGACTTTGTGGAATTCCACGTCGATCCGGAGAAGAAGCCCTGGGCGGCGACCGGATGGAAGCCGGGCGACGATCCGGAAAAACGCGCGGTCATCAACTCCATGTACATCGAGCCGGAAGCTCTGGCCGTTCACAACGAAAAACTGCAGGCGACCTATGCGGAGATCAAAGCCAATGAAACGATCTGCGAGTGCTACAAGACGGAAGACGCCGAGATCATCCTCACCGCTTTCGGCACGGTGTCCCGAGTCGCGAAGTCGGCGATCGATCAGCTCCGCGAGAAGGGCGTGAAGGTCGGTCTGCTCCGCCCGATCACGGTATGGCCGTTCCCGGAGAAAGAACTCAGGGAAGTCGCTCTTCGCGACAGCGTCAAGGCGGTTCTGGACATCGAGCTGAACGAAGGCCAGATGCTGGAAGACGTCAAACTGACGCTCAACGGCGAGAAGCCCGTGGAATACTTCGGCCACTGCGGCAGTATCATGCCAACCACGGCTGAGATCATCGGCAAAGTCCTCGAAATGAAGGAGGGTATTTAAATGTCCGTAGTATTTGAGAAGACAAAACTTCTTACCGATAAGCCGTTTCACTATTGTCCCGGATGCAACCACGGCATTATCCATCGTCTGGTTGCCGAAGCGATCGATGAACTGCAGAAGGAAGGCAAGCTGGAAGAGGGCAACGTTGTCGGCGTCGCACCGGTAGGATGCTCCGTCTTTGCCTACGATTACTTCAACATGGATATGTATGAAGCCGCCCATGGCCGCGCTCCCGCTGTCGCCACCGGCATCAAGCGTGTTCAGCCGGGAAAGCTCGTGTTCACGTATCAGGGCGACGGCGACCTTGCCTCCATCGGCACGGCAGAAGTCGTCCATGCGGCACACCGCGGCGAAAAGATCTCCACCATCTTTGTCAACAACGCCATTTACGGTATGACCGGCGGCCAGATGGCCCCGACCACGCTCGTCGGCCAGAAGACTACGACTTCTCCCTACGGCCGTGACGAAGCCTGGTGCGGCGCGCCGATCAAGATCTCCGAGATGCTGTCAGAGGTCCCCGGTGCCTACTACATCGAGCGCTGCGCAGTCAATAACAACGCCAACATTCTCAAGACCAAGAAAGCCATTAAGAAAGCATTCGAGTATCAGCTGGATGGCAAGGGCTTCTGCCTTGTGGAAGTTCTCTCCACCTGCCCGACCAACTGGGGCCTTGACCCGGTGGAAGCAATGAAGTGGCTGGAAGAGAATATGATCCCCTACTATCCTCTGGGTGTGAAGAAAGATAAGGGGGCTGAATAATTATGATGAAACAGTATGTTTTTGCAGGCTTCGGCGGCCAGGGCACCCTGCTGATCGGCAAGTTCCTCGCAATGGCAAACATGCTGGACGGAAAGCATGTTTCCTGGCTCCCGTCCTATGGCCCGGAGATGCGCGGCGGCACAGCAAACTGCTCGGTAGTCGTCAGCGATGAGCCGATCGGTTCTCCCATGGTGGACAACTGCGATGTGCTGATCGCAATGAACCTGCCCTCTCTGGACAAGTTCGAGCACACGGTCAAGCCCGGCGGTCTGATCGTGGTGAACAGCTCGATCATTGAGCGGAAAGTCCTGCGCGACGATGTCCGCGTGGTCTACTGCGACGCCAACCATATCGCAGAGAGCGTAAAGAACCCGAAAGGCGCAAACGTGGCGATCCTCGGCGCCATGATGGGCGCGGAGAAAGACGCCTGCGATCTGGACAAGATGATCGAAGCGATCCGCATCGAGCTCGGCGAGAAGAAGGCGCGTTTCCTCGAAGGCAACAAGGCTGCGCTGGCAGCCGGCATGGCTCTCTCAGAGTAATCTTTCAGAAAAACAGCAGACGGGCGCGGCACCAGCCGCGCCCGTTTTCCGCTGCCCAGAAGGATGAGCAGTCCCGTCTTGCAAAAAACCGTGGTATCCTTTACAATATCAGCAGCTTTTTTATTGGAGGAAGTCATGGAGAAGCTGAATGTCTGCCTTATCAACGATTCTTTCCCGCCTGCCATCGACGGCGTTGCCAACGCGGTGACCAACTATGCCAGGATCATCAAAAGGGATTATGGCAATCCCACAGTCGTCACGCCATATTATCCGGACGCGGACGACGCAGTTTTTGACTTCCCGGTGATCCGTTATCCCAGTGTCGACATGACCAAACTGGTAGGATACCGCGCAGGGATCCCGTTTTCTCCGGAAATATCGGCGAAAATGGAAACAAGTAATTTTGACATTATCCACAGCCACTGCCCGATCACATCCACCCTGCTGGCGCGATCCGTCCGCTGGCAGCTGAAGGTGCCGTTGGTGTTTACCTATCATACGAAGTTCGACATCGATATTGCCAACGCTATCCATTCCCAGATCCTCAGAGAAGAGGCCGCACGCCTGCTGGTGGAGAATATCGCCTCCTGCGATGAAGTCTGGACGGTCTCGCATGGTGCCGGGGAGAACCTGCGTCAACTCGGCTACGAGGGCGACTGGATCGTAATGCCAAACGGTGTTGATTTTCCGAAAGGGAGGGTCGACGACAGGCTGATCGACGAAGTAACGTCCGTCTTCCCGCTGCCGGCCGACGTGCCGCTGTTTCTGTTTGTGGGGAGAATGATGTGGTACAAGGGCATCCGCATCAGTCTGGACGCTCTGAAAACGCTGCAGGAAGGTGGATATGATTTCCGCATGGTCTTTGTCGGCGGCGGTACGGACAAAGAAGAGATCATGCGGTACAGCTCCGAAGCCGGACTCGATGGAAGGGTGTTTTTTGCCGATCCCATTCACGACCGTGACAGGATCCGTGCCTGGTACTGCCGGGCAGATCTTTTTCTGTTTCCCTCGACCTTTGACACCAACGGGCTTGTCGTCCGTGAGGCTGCCGCGTGCGGCCTTGCCAGTGTGCTGGTGGAGGGGAGCTGCGCGGCGGAAGACGTCGAGGACGGTGTGAGCGGATTCTTCATTGAAGAGAATGCCGTATCTATGGCGGAGAAGCTCAGAAAGCTGCTGGATCATCCCGAAGCCATGAAAACGGTGGGACAGGGCGCACAGGAGAATATTTATATTTCCTGGGACACTGCCGTCAAAGGTGCCTATGAGCGGTACGGCGTCGTGATCGAGAATTACCGCGCCGGAAAATACCCCGTGCCCGGAAAACTGTCGGACGAGCGGCTGAAGAGGATCGGCGATTTTCTGAATCTGGTGGGACAGCGTGAGCTGGCTGCGCAGGAACTCCGGGAGAGAATGGCAGAAGAACTGCAGCAGCGAAAGATCGTTCGGTTCGACGCTTCTGTCACCGACCGGTTCTTCCAGCGAGCCAAAGGAAATCTCACCGGAATCAAAGACCATCTCGATGCGCGACAGTCTAAATTTGAGGAAGATCTGAAGGAGTTCTACGACATCTTCCTGTGATCACACAAAATCAGAATAAAAGGAAAAAGGGGCTGCCGGAGGGCAGCCCTTTTAAGGTTGGATTTGTTTATTTGTTTTCGTCAGTCTTAGGTCTCCGCCTGGTTCCCGGAAAACGTTCCGGGATGGTTTCCCGGAGATTGACGCCGGTAATCGCCTTGATGAGCCAGATGAAAAAGATCAGCGTGATGACGGGGATGATGCAGGAAGTGACGATAAGCACCGCGATCGTGTCCACAAAGCGGTTCACGATAGCAACAGCCCGGTCCATGGTGTTCCCGGCGGTATCGGAGAAAGTGCCGAGGATCTTCTGGATCACATTCTGATCCTCGCCGGCTTCCGTCAGCGCCAGCGTCTCATCGGACAGTTCCTCGGCGGACGAGATCGTATAGTTGATCGACTCCTGAAAGGTGTTGTAGATCAGGTCCGCCAGGCGGATGCTGCAAGGTACCAGCAGAAACAGCGCAAGCCCGACAGCGATGACCTTCACGGCAAGCCGCTGCAGGACCCGCGGATACCGGAACAGACTGACGGCAAGCAGCAGACAGGCAAGCGGGATCAGGAACCGGAAAGCCGCCAGCGCTGTGATGGTCAGCAGATATTTCTCCGTATAGAGGACGCAGAGGATCAGCAGAAAGTACTCCGCGAAATCTGCCAGTTTTCCTGCAATCGGCGTCGCCGTATCCGAGGGCAGCGCCGAGATGCCGGCAGAAGCGGCGGTAGCGGTCCCGGTCAGCTTCAGTACGGTCTCCGCCTTGCCGTCGATCGACTGTGTGACGGAGTCATACAGCGCGGGGGAGGAGAAACGGTCGGCCAGAACGGTTGCCGAAAGAACGGCGACTGCAATGAGAAGCAGAGCGAGCAAAACTTTTTTCAGCGTTTGTTCCATATCCATCAGGCCTCCTTGCTCACGATCCCGTAAATACAACGGTGTATTCGGTCGTGTCGATCAGACCGCCGACAAACTGCCGGATCACCTGTCGGGCGTTGGCGTCGGCTTTTTCCAGCACACCGCGCTCCAGCGCTTTCTGCTCTGCCCGCTGTTCCAGTTCCATGAGAGCGGCGTTGTAGTCGTCAGTGGAGAGGGGATTGTTGAAACCGGTCTTTTCCGAATAGACCTGCATGCTGTCCGGGAAGATATCGACGTTCAGGATCCTGCATGCGGGAAGGGAAATGAAGATCTGTTTCTGCCCTTCATCCTTGGCGACTTTGATCCCGGAAAAATCCAGTCCTGCGGTGACGACACCGTCATAACTGACCAGGAAAGCTGATTCGGTAATGCCGATCTCGATCTTCCAGATCTTCTTCACGGTGGAGTAGTTCACGACTTCCGTAAAGTAGTATTCCTCGGTCACGAGCGAGCCGACATCCTGCAGCTGTTCCTGGATCACTTCTGCCGAGACCGTTGTTTCCTCTGGCAGAAAGGAAGGTCTGCTGCCGGCGGAAGAAGTGCGTGCCGGGCGGGGCGTCACTTCCGGAGCCGGGGGTTCGGTGCGGTTTCCGCTGTACCACAGGAGGAAACCCGCCAGGATCAAACAGATCAGCAGGATCAAAACAAGATAGACTTTTGCTTTTTTTGATGCAAGCATGGTGGGCCTCCTTGATCACAGTTTCGGGAAACACCCGTTTTCGCTTGAAAGTATACTGGAAAGAAGCGCAATTTTGTTAAGGCATTGTAAAAAAGTGGAGCACTGCCCGTCCGGAGAATGAAAAAGCAGGGCTGCCGATTCGGCAGCCCTGCAGCGCATTTGCTTTCGGGAAACAGTTTATTCGATTCCGGCCAGTGCCTTGTAACCGGCATAACGGCGGGCACACTGATCTTCCGCTTCCTTGAAGAGGACTTCCGCACGCTCGGGGAAGGTACGGGTCAGCGCGGCGAAACGGGTCTCGCCCATCATGAACTCACGCAGCTTGCCGTTAGGCTCCTTGCTGTCGAGCACGAAGGGGTTCTTGCCCTTTTCGATATTCTCGGGAATATAGCGGAACAGGGGCCAGTAGCCGCACTCCACAGCGAGCTTCTCTTCCAGCATGGCCTTGCCCATGCCGTTCACAATGCCGTGGTTGAT
>JAEEGJ010014794.1_pt1 | contig 18397 bp, 9 predicted proteins | sample 8958761 | NCBI WGS metagenome assembly JAEEGJ01 (sample SAMN16246546, study PRJNA631951) | gut metagenome | biome: gut microbiome; feature: rumen; material: RS-attached | host: Bos | place: Iran: Karaj | collected 2018-10
TCCAATCCACGTATCGCCACCACCCTTTTCAGTTCGGCCAATCCTGAAAACGTACGGAAGAACATAGAGAACGTGCAGACCCCGCCGGACCAGGAACTGGTACGCGAGGTCCGCGGAATCATCGGCGACCAGATGCGTGTACGATGGAAAAACTCTTGAGATGAAAGCATTACAGATAACTGAGCCCCGGACCATCGGGGTCATCGACCTTCCGATTCCGGAGATTGGGGACGGAGAGGTCCTCTTACGTATGGAATATGTCGGATTCTGCGGATCCGACCTCAACACTTTCCGCGGCGCGAACGCCCTCGCAAAGAGTCCGGTGATACCGGGCCACGAGATCGGCGCGGTCATCGAGGCCGCAGGAGCCGGTGTGCCGGAGTTCCTCCGGCCCGGGATGACCGTGACGGTCAACCCTTACACAGCCTGCGGCGTCTGTCCGTCCTGCCGCCGCGGCCGGCCGAACGCTTGCCGCGACAACCAGACGCTCGGCGTCCAGAGGGACGGCGCGATGCGCGGGCAGATGGCCGTCCCCTGGGAGAAAGTCATACCTGCCGGCAGCCTCGGCACCCGCGAAGCGGCGCTGGTGGAGCCCATGAGCGTGGGCTTCCACGCAGTGTCCCGCGGCGCCGTGACCGACACCGACACGGTGATGGTCATCGGCTGCGGGATGGTCGGGCTCGGGGCCGTGGTGCGCGCAGCCCTGCGCGGCGCCACGGTCATCGCCGCCGACATCGACGGGCGCAAGCTCGCCGTCGCGCAACAGATGGGCGCCGCCTACGGCCTGAATACGCTGGCCCCGGACTTCCGCGAACGGCTCGCACAGATCACCGGTGGCGACGGCCCCGACGTTGTCGTGGAGGCCGTCGGCAGCCCGGCGACCTACCGGCTCGCAGTCGACTCCGTCGCCTTCACAGGCCGCGTCGTCTGCATCGGCTACTCCAAGCAGGATGTCACCTTCGAGACCCGCCTCTTTGTCCAGAAAGAACTCGACATCAGGGGCTCGCGCAATGCAGAGCCCTCCGACTTCCGCGCCGTGATCCGCTATCTGGAGCGCGGGAACTGCCCTGTCGAAACCCTTGTGAGCAAGGTCATAACGCCCGATAAAGCCCGGGAAGCGTTGTCGGAATGGTCCGACAATCCGGGTTCAGTCTTCAGAATCCTCTTAAAAACGTTTTAAATTCTATTCAATTAGTTTTAAAATTCGGTCACTGGAAACAAGCGGACAACAAATCGTACACAAATCTATAAATCCTAAAACATCTGACTGAAAAATGGAACGCGGTTATGGATTGAAGGGCTAACTTAGCGCCATAAAACCTTTTAATCCATTTAACCAAAATGAAACAAGCGATCCTGAAAAGCGCTGCTTTGATCGCGTCAATCCTGCTCATAGGCGTAACCGCATTCGCCCAGCCCAGGCCCCTGACCGGTAAAGTAGTGGACAAGAACGGCGAACCTGTCGTAGGTGCAGCCGTCGTGGTTGTTGGAAACAACGCCATCGGAACAGAAACGAACCTTGACGGAGTCTATAACCTCATGGTTCCTCCCCAGGCCAACATCACCGTATCGTGCATCGGCTATGCTACCCAGACCGTAGCAGTCGCCGGCAGGCCTGTTGTAAATTTCACCCTCGAAGAAGACACTGAGTTCCTCGAAGAGACCGTGGTCATCGGTTACGGTGTCCAGCGCAAGAGCGACCTGACCGGTGCCGTGGCTTCGGTCCGTTCGGAAGACCTCCAGAACCGTTCTACCACCGATGCCGCCGCCGCCCTCCAGGGCAAGGCCGCAGGTGTGCAGATCCTCAACAACTCCGGCGCTCCGGGTTCCAAGGCGGATATCCGCGTCCGCGGTTATTCCTCCAACTCCGGCAACCTCGGACCCCTCCTCATCGTCGACGGTCTGAAGGTTGACAACATCCAGTACCTCGACCCTTCCATGATCGAGTCCATGGAGGTCCTGAAGGACGCCGCTTCCGCCGCCATCTACGGTGCACAGGCCGGTAACGGTGTCGTGCTCATCACCACCAAGCAGGGCAAGGATGGCCACTCTTCCATTACCTACGACCTCAAGATGACGAGACAGATGCTGGGCAAGAGGGGCGAACTCCTGAATGCGACCAGTTATATCGAAATGCAGAAGGCTCTCGGCAACCTTACCGACGAAATCATCGCCAGCAGGAACTGGGACGGCCAGGACCACAACTGGTATGACGCCGTGTTTGCCCCCAGTTGGAGCAAGCAGCACGCCATCACCTTCCAGGGCGGCAACAAGGACGGTCACTTCTTCACTTCTCTCAACTACCTCGACGACGACGGTATGGTGATAGGGAAATATGATGTGTATCAGCGCCTGTCCGCTCAGGTGAACGCCGACTATATGATAAAGAAATGGCTGCAGGTCGGTACCAACAACTCCATCGAGAGGTGGTCCTCCAAGAGCGTTTCCAGCGGCTACGGCTCCGTGCTGAACTCCGTGGTCTCCCTTGACCCGTTGACCCCTGCATACGTCAGCAGCGTCGATAAGCTGACCGGTAAGATGCAGGCCAAATATGCCACGAATCCGGATTATATCCTCCGCGATCCGGGCCACAACAACGACTTCTACAATGGTTCCGCTTTCTATGAGGAGTCTACCGGAAACCCGCTGCTCCAGCGTGCCCGCACAGAAAGCAGCAACGCCGGTATCAACATCCGCGGTACCATGTTCGCCAACTTCATGCCGTTCAACGGTTTCACCTTCACGTCACGCTTCGGTTACCGTATCAACCAGAACTCCTCGCATAGCTACAGCGCTCCGTACTACATCAACGATATGGCCAAGGGCGACCAGTACAGCCTTTCCGCCGGTGTGAATACGGGCTACTACTATCAGTGGGAGAACTTCGCCAACTACAACCGCACGTTCGGCAAGCACGCGATCGGCCTCATGGCCGGTATGTCCTATACCGAGAACAATTCGGACAATGCCAGCATCAGCGTTCAGGACAATGATATCCTGAAGTCCTACGAACCGAACTTCCGCTACCTCTATAACAGTTACCTCCTTGACGATCCGACGCGCAGCGTAGACAATCGTCCGAGTAAATCGGTCAACATGTCCTACTTCGGCCGTCTGACCTACAGCTATGACAACCGCTACAGCATCCAGGCCAACTTCCGCGCCGATGCGTTTGACTCCTCCAAGCTTTCCAAGGATGTACGCTGGGGCTTCTTCCCCTCCGTTTCCGCAGGCTGGACCGTCAGCAATGAGCCGTTCTTCAAGGACAATGTCAACCGTGACCTCATCAGCTTCCTGAAGTTCCGCGCCTCCTGGGGCCGCAACGGTAACGTGAACGTCCTGAGCGGTTATCCTTACATGGAAACCATCTCCAAGGGATCCGCGTGGTATCAGTATGATGATACGGGCGCACGCACCTATGGTTCCGGCCCTTCCGGCCTGGCCAACCCGGGTCTGCACTGGGAGATTTCCGAGCAGTATGATGCAGGTTTCGACCTGCGCATGTTCGACGACCGCCTGACCTTCGGTTTCGACTGGTACAAGAAGAACACCAGGGACCTCCTCATCAGCATCAAGCCGCGTCCGGAGCAGGGCGTTAAGAATACCTACCAGAACGCCGGTAACGTGCTGAACACCGGCCTCGAGTTCGAACTCGGCTGGAAGGACAGCATCGGCGACTTCAGCTACGGCATCAACGCCAACCTCTCCACCCTTAAGAACAAGGTCACCGACCTCCACTTCACCGTGGACCGTCTGGAGGTTGACCCCGTGAGCGGTCTGAACGAGCAGAACCGTTCCGCTTTCGAGGTCGGTTATCCGCTGTGGTACTTCATGGGTTACGACTACCTGGGCGTGAATCCTGAGACCGGTAAGGCCCGTTATCGTACAAACAATACCACTCTGTATCCTGACGGCGTGATCGAAGGATCTCCGGAGGATAACGATAAGTATTTCTACATGGGCAAGGCCATTCCTGACGTCACCTACGGCCTCACTGCCAATCTCGCCTGGCGCAACTTCGACTTCATCGTATACGGCGCCGGAACTGCCGGCAACGATATCTTCACCATCATGTGGAGTGCCGACCGTACCTATGGCAACACGCTGTCCTATTTCTGGGATAACTCCTGGAAACAGACCAACAAGAATGCCATGTTCCCGGATATGGGCGTCGTCGCAAAGGACTGGAAGTTCTGGAGCTCCGATGCCATGATCTTCGACGGTTCCTACTTCAAGATCAAGCAGATTCAGCTCGGCTACACCATGCCGAAGAATCTGACCCGCCGCGTGGCTATCGACAACATGCGTCTCTATGTATCCCTCGACGATTTCTTCACATTCACGAAATACCCGGGCGCCGATCCTGAAACTGCCACGACCGGCCGTACCGACGCCATGGGATACGACTCCGGTACCTACCCGACCATGAAGAAGGTTGTCTTCGGTCTTAACCTTACGTTCTAACTAATATAGCATGATTGATATGAAAAAAATATTGATTCCCGCTGTCCTTATCCTTGTTGCGGCTTTCATCTCGGCCTGCAGTGCAGACCGTCTCGAGATCCCTCAGAAGGGTGTCTTGCTTCCGCAGGATTTCTATAATACAGATGAAGACTGCGAAGCTGCTATGGTGGCCGCCTACAGAGGGTTGATCGCCAATGTATGTAACGAGGAAGGTGCTTCCATCTACGCTCCTTTCCGCGCTTGCTTCGACCTCCCCGGCGATGACATGTACGCCGCCGGTTCCAACTATGGTGACAACGACTTCATGCGTGAGATGAACGAGTTCACCTTCGGTCCCAACACCGCCGTGCTGGTCAACTGCTACAACAACCTCTTCTACGCGATGTACTATTCCAACATCGTGATCGACAAGTTCAAGGACGGTCTCCCGGAGGGTGGACAGACCCCCACTACCAAGCGCTGCGTCGCCGAGGCCCGCGTCCTGCGTGCCTGGATGCAGTTGATGCTGACCGCCGGCTGGGGCTGCCCGCCGCTGGTGGACCACGTGCTGGAGTACTTCCCGCTGGAAGAGATCTATCGTTGCGATGAGGATCCTGACAACCCGATGTCGCACGAGCAGATGTTCGAGTGGTGCGCCAAGGAGTGCGAGGCCGCACGCGGCGACCTTGATGAGCGTCAGGGCCAGAGCGACAAGGCAGGGACCTGGAAGGTTACCAGGGGCTTCGCGGATGCGCTGGCCGGTAAGGCCTACCTCTTCGCAGGCAATTACGCCGCCGCCAAGACGGCTCTCAAGAGAGTCATTGATTCCGGTAACTACGAGCTTGTCCCTACCGACCGCTGGAATGAGAACTTCCACGCCAGTGGTGACGGTAACGAGGAGAAGATCTTCGAGGCCAACCTGGTCAACGGTGGTGGACTTGGTTGGGGTGACATCACCTTCAGCGGCACCTGGATGGAAGCCAACATCTGGGGATGGCGTGGCGACCACTTCGTTTATGGCAACGAGGGCGAGGTCAAGAACAACCCCTGGTCCATCAAGACCAGCATCGACGGTTGGGGCGGCCTCGGCGTTCCGAAGGATTTCGCAGATGAGTGGCTCGCGTTCGATGGTAAAGAGTCCGTACGCTTCAGCAACTCCCTCATCCATATCGACGATGTAATTTACAACACGCACTACGGCCATGAGGTCGACAACATGACCCTCGATCAGAAGAAGGCCAGCAAGGCGTTCGGTATCAAGGTCGACGGTCTGTACGGCCAGTCCTTCTACCTGGCCCAGAAGCAGGCGATCAAGCCTTTCGATGATGCCTGGTATCCCGGTGCCAACCAGCGTTTCAACAACTTCGTGATCATGCGTTACGCCGAGGTTCTCCTCCTCTATGCCGAGGCCTGCCTCCAGAGCGGCGACGCCGCCCAGGCAACCTGGGCGTTCAATAAGGTGCACGAGCGTGCCGGCGCCAAGCCTCTCAACGGCGCTGTCGACATGAACGCCATCAAGAAGGAGAAGAAGTTCGAGCTGTGGCTCGAGATGTGCCGCTGGCCGGATCAGGTCCGCTGGGGCGACTTCGAGAAGTCCAAGCTCGCCGGCTCCAACGTACCTATCCTGTACGACAAACTCTTCCGTGCTCCCCAGGGCTCCGACGAAGATATCATCTGGGAGAACGGTTCCGAGGCCAACAGCCGCTTCTACACCGTCAGGACCCACGAGGCGAAGGACAACGGTCTCTCCGTCGGCTATGTGGCTGGCAAGGAGTACTTCCCGTTCCCCAGCGTCTCTGTCCGTCAGAACCCTACGCTCAATCAGCTTCCTTTCTGGCAGTAGAGAGTAGCAGCCGATATAACGACTTTCCTGATATTTTCGAAGAAGGGCTCCGCTTTTGCGGGGCCTTTCTTTCAATCAGGAACCAATAAGTTGTGAAAAACGCCCCATTTTCGCACATGTAACAAATTAGTGAATCAATTGAATAATTTTTAAAACATTAATATACAATTAATAGCGACATTTGCTCTCGGAAAGCCTAACGTAATAAAAGAGCGAATATCAGATACCATAAGGCTGGTATAATTCAATTGGTTTGTGTTAAGGGGAAACGGCCGCCGGGATGGCGGCCTTTCTTTATTTCCCGCAGGGTAGACACGAAAATGACGTACCCTGCGGTAAAGGCAGGAAAAAAGAGTAAATTTGTATGTCGAATGACAACCTCAAAAAACGATTATATGAGAAAGACTCTTTTAATCCTGGCGGCGGGCGCGATAGCGCTGCTCCAGGCCTGTGGCGGCAGCACGCCGGCAGAGACCTATTCCGAGAAAAAAGTGGTTGAAGACGGAGGCTCCGGCCCTTACAAGGCCATCATGGTCACCGAGCCCAGTCTCGACGCCCACACGATCTTCCGTCCGGAAGACCTGAGCCCGTTCGGGCCCAAGAATCCCCTGCCCGTCCTCGTCTGGGGCAACGGCGCTTGCAGGAACTCCCCATGGGAGCACGTCAACTTCCTCAGCGAGATAGCCTCGCAGGGATTTCTCGTAGTAGCCACGGGCTATATGCCGGAGGAAGGACGGCGCGACTACGGTTCGTCCACCTCTGCCCAGCAGATCGAAGGCATTGAGTGGGCGATCGACCGCAACGCCGACAAGGAAAGCCCCTATTACAAGAAACTCGACACCGACGCAGTTGCGGCAGCCGGTATGTCCTGCGGCGGCCTTGAGACCCTGGACAATTCCGCAGACCCGCGCATCAAGACCCTGATGATCTGCAACAGCGGCCTGTTCACCAACCCCGCTGGCGCAGTGCCCGGAATGCCCATGCCGGACAAGGACAAACTCCAGAACATCAAGGTCCCCATCATCTACATCCTCGGAGGTGAAACCGACATCGCCTACGGCAACGGAATGGACGACTTCTCCCGTATCAATCACGTGCCCGCCTTCGCGGCAAACTATCCGGTCGGCCACGGCGGCACCTACGCCAAGCCGCACGGCGGCGAGTTCTCTATCGTCGCTACGGCGTGGCTGAAATGGCAGCTCAAGGGCGACAAGGAAGCCGCCAAGATGTTCCAGGGCGACCCCTGCGGCGTAGCCCAGCGCGAAGGCTGGACGGCCGAAAAGAAGAATATCGACTGACGTTCCGAAAAACACACAAAAAGGCGGGCCTGCTATCAAGCAGGCCCGCCTTTTTACACATATGAGCACCTCTAATACTTATATGACCTATAATTAAAAGATTGTAGATAAATAGTGAAATTTTGTCGAGAATAGAATGGCTATATTTGAATAAACCATTATAAACTAAAATCAAAACAACCAAATGAAACAAACGATCCTGAAAAGAGCAGCATTTTTCCTGTCGCTCCTGCTTCTGGGCAGCGTATCCTTCGCCCAGAACAGGGCGCTGAGCGGAAAAGTGGTTGACCGGAACGGAGAGCCCGTAGTGGGCGCATCCGTTATGGTAGTAGGCCAGAATGCCCTCGGCACGGTCACGGACCTCGACGGCACCTATTCACTCGCTGTCCCGGCCCAGGCCAACATCACGGTTTCCTGCATCGGCTACGCGTCCCAGACAGTTGCCGTGAATGGAAGGTCCGTCATCGATTTTACCCTCGAAGAGGACAGTGAATTCCTCGAAGAGACAGTCGTCGTCGGATACGGCGTACAGCGCAAGAAGCTCGTCACCGGTTCGACGGTCAGCGTATCCGGCGACAAGCTCGCCCTGACGCACGCCGTCGACGCCTTCGGCGCCCTGCAGAGCCAGGCCGCCGGCGTCAACATCGTCCAGAACTCCGGACAGCCGGGCGAAAGCTACAAGGTTACCATCCGCGGTATGGGTACAGCCGGATCCAACACTCCTCTCTACGTCGTAGACGGTGTTCCGAACGGCTCCATCACCGCTCTCTCCCCCGATGACATCGAGTCCATCGACGTACTCAAGGACGCAGCTTCCAGCGCCATCTACGGCGCCCGCGCCTCCAACGGCGTCATCCTCGTGACCACCAAGAAGGGCAAGGCCGGCAAGGTCCAGGTGACCTTCGACGGCTACTATGGCTGGCAGAATGCGAACACCAACGGTGTCACCCCGCTGAACGCCAAGCAGTATATGGAGATCAACGACCTCGCCTACCAGACCGCAAGCCAGGCCACCTACGACTGGGCCTCCCTGATACCCAAGCAGTACGCAAGGATACAGAACGGCACCTGGAACGGTACCAACTGGCTCGAGGAGACCATGGTCCACAATGCCCCGATCAGCAACGCATCCGTCAACATCCTCGGAGGCAGCGACGTGTCCCGCTTCGCCATCGGCTTCAGCAAGTTCGACCAGACCGGTACGCTCGGTTACCCCGCCACCCCGTATTATGTACGAGACACCTTCCGCATGAATTCCGATTACTCCCTCATCCGGAAGGACAACCGTGACATCCTGAAGCTCGGCGAGAACATCACCTTCACTTACACGAACAAGAGAGGTGTTTCGATCGGAGGCATCTATGACAACAACATCCGTACGCTCCTCACGATGTCCCCGCTCCTCCCCGCCTACGACGATGACGGCGGCTGGTACGAGTATGACGACATCGTAGCCGACAACTGGGATTTCAGCGCCGAAATGGCCAACCCGCTCGCACAGCTCGACTACACCCGCAACAACCGTTACAACAAGGGCTACAGGCTCCAGAGCAACTTCTTCCTCGAGTTCGTACCCATCCGCGGCCTGACTTTCCGTTCCAGCGCCGGATGGCTCTACAACCACAGCGAGAACCGCAGCTACGTGCCCGTCTACGAGCTGAGCACCAAGACCTCCAACCCTGCCGATGATGTCAGCCAGAGTCAGTCCTACAGTCTGCGCTGGTCCTGGGAGAACACCGCCAACTGGGTGAAATCCTTCGGCAATCACAACCTCGACATCCTCGCCGGACAGTCCCTTGAGAAATGGGGATACGGCAGCAGCGTCGGCGTGACCAACTCCAACTCACTGTTCCCGGGCTCCTTCGAACACGCCTACATCGCCAATGCCAACGTAGTCGATCCCGCCTACACGAGCATCAGCGGCAGCCCGAACGGTCAGGGTGCACTGTCCTCATTCTTCGGACGTATCAACTACAACTACAACGAGACATACCTGCTCTCCCTGGTGCTCCGCGCCGACGGTTCCTCCAACTTCGCCCGCGGCAACCGCTGGGGTATCTTCCCCTCCGTTTCCGCTGGCTGGGTTGTGAGCAACGAGCCGTTCATGGCCTCCACCAAAGACTGGCTGAGCTTCCTAAAACTCCGCGGCAGCTGGGGTCAGAACGGTAACTGCAACATTTCCAGCTTCCAGTATCTCGCCACCATCTCCTTCAGCGCGCCTTACTACTTCGACGACAAGAACAACCCGGGCATCGGAGCATATCCCGACATCCTCCCCAACAAGGACGTCAAGTGGGAGACTTCCGAACAGCTCGACTTCGGTTTCGACGCACGCTTCCTGAACAGCCGCCTCGGCCTCACCTTCGACTGGTATCAGAAAGACACGAAGGACTGGCTCGTCCAGGCCCCGATGCTTCTCTCCTTCGGTACCGGCGCCCCTTACGTGAACGGCGGCGACATCCGCAACACCGGTTATGAGATACTCCTCTCCTGGAATGACTCTGTCGGCAGGGACTTCTCCTACGGTCTGTCCACCACCTTCACCCACAACAAGAACATCGTCACCCGTCTGGCCAACTCCGAGGGTATCATCCACGGCGGCAGCAACGCCATCGCCCAGAACACGGCCGAGCTCTACCGCATCCAGGTGGATTATCCCATCGGTTACTTCTGGGGCTACGAGATAGACGGCATCATCCAGAACGAGCAGCAGAAGCAGGACTACCTGAACAAGTACTTCGGCGGCGATGCCAGCAAATCCTTCCAGAAGGGCGACATCCAGCCCGGTGACGTGATGTTCGTGGACCGGAACGGCGACCAGAAGATCGACGAGAGCGACAAGACCATGATCGGCGACCCTAACCCGGACTACACCGTCGGTCTGTCCCTCAACTTCCAGTACAAGGGCTTCGACTTCAACCTCAACGGTTACGGCTCCTTCGGCCAGCAGGTAGCCAAGAGCTACCGCCAGTTCTCCGACCACCCGGACGACAACTACTGCACCGACGTGTACACCAAGTACTGGACGGGCGAAGGCACCACCAACCACTATCCCCGCTTCACCCACGGCAAGCACGTCAATATGTCCGAACTCTCCCGCGTATGGCTCGAGGATGCCGACTTCTTCAAGATTTCCAACATCTCCTTCGGATATGACATCAAACGCGTTGCGAAGTTCCTCCCGGTGGCCAGGTGCCGCCTGTACGTGAACGCCATCAACATGTTCACCTTCACCGGATACTCCGGTATGGACCCTGAAGTCGGTTTCGGCAACGGCTCCAGCTGGGCTTCCGGCATCGACAACGGTTACTACCCGTCCGCCCGCTCCTGGCAGGTGGGCCTGAACATCACCTTTTAATCCGTGAATGCAATGAAAAAGATTATTCCGAACCTTATTGCTGCTGCATTTTGCGTGTTGTTCCTCGCGGGTTGCGACGACTTCCTCGATACGCAGAACCTCACCAAGAAGGACACCTCCAACTTCCCGATAAATGAGACGGATGCCATCCAGATGGTCAACGGTATCTATACCGTAATGAACCTGAACCTCGGCGACCCTGAGGAAGATCCTTTCTTCATCTTCGACATCGCTTCGGACGACCGCCTCGGCGGCGGCAGCCAGAGCAACATCGGCGCCCAGGGCGTCGACCGCCTGCTCAACTCCTATACCGACTGGATGAAGCCTCTCTGGCAGTATCGCTATGCCGGTATAAACCGTGCCAACAGCGCATTGGAGACCATCGACAACGTGGAGAACTGGAGCTCTCCCACCAAGAAGAACCAGCTCCTTTGCGAGATCTACTTCCTGCGCGCATTCTACTACTTCAACCTTGCACAGGTCTTCAACGGCGTGCCGCTCGTGCTCACCACCGAACCCCTGAACCTGCCTCGCAACACCCCCGATGAGGTGTATGCCCAGATCGCTTCCGACCTCAAGCAGGCCATCGAACTCGGCTCTTCCCAGAAGTATCCCGATTTCGGCATCGGCCGCGCCTCCAAGTGGGCCGCCGAGGGCATGATGGCACGCGTATGGCTGTTCTATACAGGCTTCTACAAGAAGTCCGAGCTTCCGCTTGCGGAAGGCGGCTCCATCTCGAAGGATCAGGTAGCCACATGGCTCGAGGACTGCATCAAGAACAGCGGTTACGGCCTGGTATCCGACCAGCGCAACCTCTGGCCTTACACCAATCCTTACACCGCCAAGGACTATGCCTACGCCAAAGACAACAACCTGAACTGGGAGACCGACGAGAATATCGAGAGCATGTTCGCTATCAAGATGTCCAACTCCTCCGGCTACGGCGGCGGCCTCAGCGGCACATACCGCCACAACCGCATCGTGGAGTTCTACGGCCTCCGCAAGACCACTGCCGCGGCCTTCCCGTTCTCCGTACAGGGATATTCCAACGGCCCCGTCTGCGAGAAATTGTGGACCGACTGGGCAAATGATCCCGATTACGCCGGCGACTACCGCCGCGTAGGTTCCATCTGCGACCGTCTCGTCGAGATTCCGGATTATCCGGGAGACAAGGCAAAGGAAGTCGAGAATACCAACCTTCTCGCGAAGAAATACATCGGCTGCGAAGCCTACAGCGAAGACCACGGCAGCCGTTACCTCAGCTATGCCTACTACTACGGCAGCCCGAACAACCGTCAGACCGGCCTGACCCAGGCCATTACCTGGCTTCGCTTCGCAGACGTGCTCCTGATGCACTCCGAGCTGACCGATGGCGCTGTCGTCTACAATGGCAAGAGCGGCCTTAACGCCGTCCGCGCACGTGCGAAACTGCCCGACGTGGCCTACAGCCTGAACGCCCTCAAGAAGGAGCGCCGCTACGAGCTCTGTTTCGAGGCCATCCGCTGGAACGACCTTCGCCGCTGGGGCGACGTTCAGGAAATCGTCAAGAACCAGGTCGGCAACAAGATCCTCAACGAGAAGTATACCGGAGAGTATGCCTTCACGCAGGACTTCATGACCCGCTACAACGACACGCAGGGCGGATTCTTCAAGATTCCTGAGGACCAGGTGACCCTGTCCGAGGGTGTCCTGGAGCAGAATCCCGGCTGGGGCGATGGCACCAACTTCGCCAAGGGAGATCTCCCCTACTTCAAAAAATAGGATCCTCCATATACAGAATAAGGTCGTCGGATATCCCGACGACCTTATTTTCGTACTACCCTGAGAACCGGTTATTTCATCAGCCGCCGGATCTTGTCCGACAATTCGGAATTCTCATAGACCCCGACGAACTCGTCGGCATGCGGGCCGTAAGCGAAGACCGGGACCATTATTCCATTGTGGCCCTTGGTCGAGAAATGGACGCTTACAGACCTGTCTTCAAGGCTGCCGTCGATGAGGGTGAGGCCTCCGGTAGCGTGGTCGGCCGTCACGATGACGAGGGTGTGCCCGTCCTTCTCGGCCCACTCCAGCACCTTCCCGATGGTCTTGTCAAAGTCGAAGAACTCCTCAGCCATATAGCCCACCTTATTGCGGTGGCACCAGTCGTCGATCTGCGAGCCCTCGATCATCAAGAAGAAGCCCTTCTTGTTGTCGAGCATCTCGATGGCTTTCATGGCGCTGTCCTCGAGGATGGGGCCGCGGTCCAGCACCGGGTCGAGGTCCAGCGGGCCGTAAAGGCCCAGCAGACACTCCCCGGAGGCGTTCCGCAGGTCCGCGTCGTTGTCCACGAAGGTGTATCCCTTGGCCTTCATCTCCTCGATGAGGTTGCGGCCGTCCTCGCGTTCGTCCCAGAACTGGCGTCCGCCGCCCGAGATGAAATCGACGCCGCTGTCCGCGAGTTTTGCGGCGACCTCGGCCTCCAGGTGACGGTCAGGCGAAGCGCAGATGAAATCGGCAGGAGTGGCGTCGTTGATGCGGCAGGTCACGGCCACGCCGGTCTTCATCCCCTTCTGCTGGGCCCTGTGAAGCAGGGTGAAGCAGGGATTGCCGTCAGCATCCTGACCGATGTAGCCATACTTCGTCTTAACTCCCGACGAGAGCGCAGTACCACCGGCGCACGAGTCGGTCACAAGTTCGTCCGTGCAGTAGGTCCGGGAAAGACCTGCAACGGGGAAATTGTCCAGGTTAAGGTGACCGCCGTTCAGCGTCCAGGCCACGCTGACCTGCTCCAGGCCCATGCCGTCGCCGATCAGGAAAATGACGTTCTTGATCTTCTTCGACTTGGGTTGCTTGACCGAGACCGTAGCATACGGCTCCGCAACGGTGTACTTGTCATCCTCGCTGAACTTGTCGTCGGCATATTTGGACAGGTCACGGCCCTGGTCCACCTGCTGCGCGAAGGCGAAGGCGGAAAAAGTCAGGCCAATGAGGAAAAGGAGGGTTCTCTTCATCGTAACTTACTGTTTATCGAGTTCATAGCGTATGTCCTCAGCCTCGGCATCGCAGACGACTGTCTTGGTCTCGCCGGGCAGGAGCGGGAAGAAATTGTCGCTCCAGAAAGCAGGGGCCACGAGATTGCCGCCGGCATCCTTTGCTTTCAGGATATTCATGTAGGATATGACGTCCGACTTGTTTGTGAGGGTGATGCAGTTGCCCTCCACGGTCATCTCGACATCGGCCTCGGGCTGAGCGAAAGCGAAGCCGAGATCCGCCCAGGTGGTAATGGGGGTCATGTACCAGTTGGAGCGCCTCCAGTTGTACTCGTTGTCCTTGGCGGGAAGGACGTAGAAGTTGTCGGCGACGAAACCGTCAGCGTCCGACAGCGACAGTGCTACGAAGTGCGGCTTGCCGTCGTAGCGCCTGAGGTCGAAGACCGGCAGGACATCGCGGTAACCGACATTCACGGTGGCCTTCTGCTCTCCGATCAGGCGGGAAGAGGAGTCAAAGACCTTCACGCTGGCCTGCAGCGCACGAGGCGCAGCGTCAGCACTCTCGTTGACGGCGTAGACCTTTCTGGTATCATAGTCGAACAGCAGCTGGACAGGCTCGCAGGCCTTCTTGGTGCCATAATAGCCGGCAGTCGGGATGCCGTACCAGTCATATAGCTGCCAGTAAAGGGACGGCCACGCGGAATTGAGCATCCACTGGACTATACCGGTGGACTTCGGGACGCGCACGCGGAACGCCTCGAACATGGCGCGCGTGCCGTCGTAGTCCACGGCGTGGGCCTTGCGTACAAAGTCCTCAAGGCCATCGAATCCGCCATACAGGCCGGTCACCGTCCTCTGCAGCATTCTGGTTGAACTCATCGCGGAGCCGGAAGCCGTGCAGTGGAAGTCCCAGGAGTCGGAAAGGGGCCAGAGGGCATCCTCGGGAATCATCCTCCTGAGCGACTCGATCTGAGGCAGGTTGGCACCGATACCAGTCTCGGTATTGAAGCCGAATGCGCCCCCGGACCTTGTATCCTTATACCAATAATCGGCTCCTACATACTCGTACGGACCTTCCATCTTGGTTCCGGACCAGCCAGCCAGACTCTCGATGTTCTTGGCGGAACAGACATAGGGGCGATAGTCTTCCTTCTCGTAGATGGCGAGGTAGCGCTTTTCAAGTCCCGGATTCGGGATGCGGTCGCTTCCGGTCAGCCACGCAATGACAGAAGCGTGGTTGTGCAGGCGCACCACCTGGTCGTGGAAATACTGCACGGCCAAAGCCTCGGACTCGGGAGTATTGATGCAGCCGTAGCCGTCGACTTCGGGAAGTCCGCAATAGCCTTCCCACTCCCACTGGCAGCTGAAGCCCACGAGGGCCATGACTCCAAGCCTGTCGCAGAGGTCGTACACAGTGTCGTCCTTGCCCCAGATGTTCTCGAAACGTATGAGGTTCAGGTTCATGTCCTTTACATAACGGACCTGGCGCTCGATGGATTCCGGCGTATCCTCGAGGAAGATGTCATCGGTCCAGCCGGCGCCTTTAAGGAGGATATCCTTGCCGTTGAGGGTAAACTGGCGGTAATTCTCTTCGGTGAGACGGCTCTCGATCTTACGGATGCCGAAAGTGGTCGCGTCCACATCGGAAACGCCTTCCCCTTCCTTTACGCAGACGGTAAGGTCATAGAGTTCGGGGGTACCGAGATCATAGGTCCACCAGACGCGGGGATTATCAATGTGAAGGATAGAGGCTTCGGCGGGCGTCAGGGTAATGTCCTTCGTCTCACCTGCGCCGAGGGAAACCGCGATGTCCGAGGAGACCGGATCGGCATCGCCGCCGCCAAGTTCAAGGCCCAGCGTCGCATCCACCGGGCGGTTTTCCTTGTTGCGCAGCGTCACGCGTACGCAGAGGTCGGCCTTGGCGAAAGACTCGACGTCCAGGTCGGGAACCACATAGATATCCTCGATCGACACGGCCCCGGTCGTACGGAGCGTTACGGGACGTACAATGCCCATGCTCTCGTCAAGCGGGCGGGGATTCCAGTCGACGAAGCCGATGTTGAGGTCGCCCTTCTGAGCGCGGCGTAGCTTGACTTCCAGCTTGTTCTTCCCTTTCAGGAGACCGGTGACGTCGTATGCGCGGCGGATGAACACTCCGAACGTCGTGTCGGACGAGGCGATCTGCTTTCCGTTCAGGAAAACATCCGCATAATAGTCCAATCCGTCAAAGACCAGCTCGGCGTGCTGCCCCTTCGCCGGCTTTCCGGGGAATACTGTACTGTAAGTCCACTCGTCGTCGAAGATGGACTTGTCGGCATTCTCATAATTCCTGCCGACGAACAGGTCATCGCCGAAGATGCCCGCTGCGTCGAGCGTTCCGGCAACGGTGGACGGGACCGAAGCGTCGTAGGTCACGGACGCGCCGGAACGGCTGAGTTTCCATCCGGAGTCCAGCGACATGCGGTCGCCGGAATCCGTGGAGGCGCCTGATGAACATGATACCGCCAATGCGGTAAGGAGGATGGTCCAGATCGGTTTCATAATCAGATAAGGGATGCCCCGATGACCGGGATATTATTGTCTGTACAGATGTCGATTTTGAGTTTCTCGAGAGTTTTGCGATAAGGGAAATTGGACCATAAATAGTCCTCCATCGACTGGCAGAAGAAAGGATAGTTGTTGGCTACTCCTCCGGCGAGGGCGACGTGGCTCGGGTCGTAGGCGTACAGGACCGCGCACACGAGGGCGCCGAGGTGGCGTCCGAACTCGTCGAACAGTAGCAGGGCGTCCGAATCGCCTTCCCTGGCGGCCTTCGCAGCCTGTTTGCTGTCCCAGCCGGTTCCGGTGAAGAACTTCTTGCTGCAATAGTCCTCGAGGATGGAATCCTTGTACGGAAGGCAGCAGAGTTCGCCGGCCCCGCAGTTGGCTCCGCAGAAAAGCCTGCCGCCGTCGACTATGCCTATTCCCACTCCCGTTCCCAGCGTCGCGACCACAAGCGTTTCAGGCTTGGCATCAGCGGGGTAGGTCCCGTACACGCCCATCGCGAAGCAGTTGGCATCGTTATTTACGGCGACCGGCACCTTGAAGCGCTCTTCAAGATACTCCTTCAAATGGACTTCCTTCCACGAAGGTATGTTCTGAGTATCGTAAACGATACCGAGTTTGGGGTCCACTACCGAAGGGACTCCGATCCCTATCTTGCTGACACCGGAGTGGAATATCTTGTCTATCTGGTGCGAAAGGTACTCCAAAGTCTGCTCAAGGGTATCTTCGGGAGAAAAAGAGGGGGTCGAGAACATATTGGAGACCTGCCCGCCTTCCACCAGGCCGAGGCAAAGGTTGGTTCCTCCTATGTCAATTCCAATTGAAGGCATATCTATGTGATTAGCTTTTTTGCAAAAATAAGTATTAAGAATACAAAAGAGAGTGGGTTTTTGCGTATTTAAACACACAATTCGCGTCATATAAACCAATAACCTGCGGGAAAAACCCGCAGGTTATCGAGCCAGATGAAGCGGCTAAAGGGCGCGGAGCGACACGGCGAAGCCGCCGCCGGGGGCCATTGCGACCGACAGGGAGTCGGCGGCAGTTACGGTGCGGCGGGTAATCACATAGGCCTTGGGATTGGTCTTGTAATGTGCATCCGGAGCGTCGGCGTAGATGACGGCCTCATAGGTCTTTCCGGGCGTCAGGAAATCGAGCGCGAAGTCCGCGGTGCGGGCCTGCTCGTCGGTCACGCCGCCCACGAACCAGGTGTCGCGGCCGGCGCTGAAGGCCTTGGCCGAGCCGGTCAGCGTCTCCTGGCGCGGCTGGCGCGCGATGACGAGGATGTCACCGGGCTCGGCGGCGAGGTAACGCGTCTGCTCCCAGTCGACCGCCACGTCCTTGATGAACTGGAACGCGTCCATATAAGGGGCATAGTGCTCCGGCGTGTCGGCCGCCATCTGCAGCGGCGAATACATCGTCACGTACAGGCCGAGCTGGTTGGCGATGGTGGCATTGACGTGCGAATCGTTTCCTGCCCACTCCTTGAGATTCATCTCGAAGATGCCCGGGGTGAAGTCCATCGGGCCTCCGTTCAGGCGGGTGAAAGGAAGGATGGTCACGTGGTCGGGCTGCGTACCGCCGAAGGCCTGGTACTCGGTACCGCGGGCGGATTCGTTGCCAATGAGGTTCGGATAAGTGCGGCAGAGGCCGGTGGGACGTACGGCTTCGTGGGCGTTGACCATGATGTGGTGCTTTGCAGCCTCGGTGACGGCATAGAGGTAGTGGTTCACCATATACTGTCCGTAGTGACGCTCGCCAAGCGGCTGGATGTCACCGACATAGCCGGACTTCACGGCATCGTAGCCGTACTTGTTCATAAGGGTATAGGCAGCCTCCATGTGGCGCTCGTAGTTGCGCACGCTGGACGAAGTCTCGTGATGCATCACGAGCTTGATGCCCTTGGAGTGCGCATAGGCATTGAGGGCCTCGATATCGA